>Ga0315334_10000031_pt1 | contig 131737 bp, 111 predicted proteins | sample M150034915metaG_FD_205555 | JGI IMG/M metagenome (GOLD analysis project Ga0315334, IMG submission 205555) | Ammonia-oxidizing marine archaeal communities from Monterey Bay, California, United States - M1 500m 34915 | ecosystem: Environmental > Aquatic > Marine > Intertidal zone | place: USA... | reverse complement strand
TTAAACCGGGGGACCGGCTATCCGATAATGTTGGCGACCGTTGCAGCGGACAGTGGAAGCCGTCAGCACCGCGTCGGTGAGGGCCATCTAGGTCCCACCAAGGATTCGGTCAATAACCTTTTTGCAGTTTTGTTTCGGGTTTTTTGCAAAACCGCTCAATCGTGCGGCTTGCAGCGTCCCCGCTGCCATTCCGATATAGGGAGCGTGCGGTAATGATCAACCGCGCCCCGCCCGAAATTCTCCGACCGATGGCGCTGCACGGCCGGATTCGGGGCAAATTACCCGGACGCCGGGCCGCCTCGCGCCTCGCAATCGCGACGAATCGCGCCTAGCACTGCAGGCATGACGATGCGCGACGCTGCCGAGCACGATGCCCCCGAAGGTTTTGGCGCGCGCGTGCGCAAGGCGCTGGCCTGGCGCTGGGGCAGCCAGCTGGTCGCGCAGTTCATCACCTGGGGATCGACGATCATGGTCGTGCGGCTGCTCGAGCCCTCCGACTACGGCCTGTTTGCCATGAGCCAGGTGATCGTGACTGCGCTCCACTTCCTGAATGGCTGGAGCTTTGCCAGCTCGCTGATCCAGGCCGACCGGGTCGGCGACCGCCAGATCGGGCAGGTGTTCGCGCTGCTCCTGCTGACCAACGGCCTGCTCGCGGCCGCGCAGCTGGCGCTGGCCCCGATCGTGGCCGATTACTACGGTCAGCCCGAGGTCGCCCGGCTGCTGCGCGTGCAGGCGCTGATCTTCCTCGCCATCCCCTTCACTGCCCTGCCTACCGCGCTGCTCGCGCGGCGGCTCGAGTTTCGCAGCCAGGGGATCGCCAATCTGGTGTCGGCCGCGGTCGCTGCAACCACGGCGCTCGCACTGGCGTGGTACGGCTTCGGCGTCTGGGCGCTGATCTATGCACCGATCGCGGGAATCGCGGTCCGGGCAGTGATCATGAGCATAGCGGCGCGGTTGTGGGTGCGCCCGGTGTTCGATCTCAGGGGCGCCCGGCGAATGATCGGGTTCGGCGGTGCGCTGACACTGTGCCAGCTGTTCTGGATCATCCAGAGCCAGAGCGACATCTTCATCGCGGGGCGCGTTTTCTCGGTCTATGAGCTGGGGCTCTATTCCGAGGCGCTGTTCCTGACGCTGATCGTGACCGGACGCTTTATCCCGCCGCTCAACGACGTGGCCTTCCCTGCCTATGCAGAACTGCACAAGGCGGGTCGCAGCCTGGGCCCCTATTTCGAACGCACCATGCAAAGCGTGCTGCTGGTCGTCACGCCGATCTATATCGGGTTGGCGCTGACCGCCCCCGAAGCGATCCTGGTGGTGTTCGGCGAGAAATGGACCGGGATGGCGCCCATCGTATCGGGGCTCGCTATCGTCATGCCACTGATGGCGGTGCAGATCATCTGTTCGCCGACCTGCACGGCGACGGGGAAGGAAGGCATCTACCTTGCCACCAGCATCGCGGGCGCGATCCTGTTTGCCGGCTCCTTCTTCATCGGCGTCCAGTTCGGCGCGCAGGGGCTGGTGCGGGCATGGTGGGTGGCCGCGCCGCTGCTGCTGATCTTCACGCTCGCGCTCACCCTGCCGCAGATCGACCTCCCGCTGCGCCGCCTCGTGGTGGCCGCCGCGCCGCCGGTGCTCGCCTGCCTCGTCATGGTCGGTGTGGTCGGCGGCCTGCGGCTGGCCCTGCCGGCGGAAATCGGCCCGGTCGCCACGCTCGCACTGCTCGGCACTGCAGGCGCCGCGACCTATGCGGGCATGCTCTACCTCGTATGGCCCGATATCGTGCGTCAGAGCATCGCCATGATCAGGCGGACCCCGGCAGATCCCCTGCCCGCCGCCGCTGCCACGCCGGCCCCCGCCGGGCGGACCCGCGACGCCGCCGAGTGAACTGCGGGTCCTAACTGCGGCACGCGGGAGAAATGGCGCCCGCGCTCGGCCAGTACCCCTGCGCGCGGTCGCCAATCGCCATGTCCACCGCGCGGGGGTTATGGCGGAGCGCCGCCTTGCCCCGCACATGCATCCCTCCCACATAGCCGGGCATGCCACCCGACTACGCTTCACCCGCCCGGCCCGACGATCCCGAAGGCTGGGTGACGATCCGGCGCTTCCTTCCCTATCTATGGCCCGCCGACAATCCCTCGCTCAGGCGTCGGATCGCCGGTGCAATGGTGTTCGTGCTGCTGGCCAAGGGCACGATGCTGGCACTGCCCTTCGCCTACAAGGGTGCGGTCGATGCCATGACCACACCCGCGAACGAAACCGCGATGGTCGCGCTGGCCTTTGTCATCGCCTATGCCGCCGGGCGCCTCGCCGCCGTGGTGTTCGACAATCTGCGCAACAACACCTTCGAACGCGTCGGGCAGGATGCCACGCGCCAGCTCGCCGAGGACACCTTCCGGCGGCTACACCAACTGTCGCTGCGCTTCCACCTTGCGCGCCGCACGGGCGAAGTGACCAAGACGATCGATCGCGGGACCAAGAGCATCGACACGATGCTGTACTTCCTGTTGTTCAACATTGCGCCCACCGCCGTCGAGCTGGTGGCGGTCGGAGTGATCTTCTATCTCAATTTCGGGTGGGAACTGGTCGCCGCCACCGCGCTGACCGTGGCTGCCTATATCACGCTGACGCGCAAGGTCACCGAATGGCGCAACGAACTGCGCCGGCGGATGAACGAACTCGACGGCACCGCGCTCGCCCGCTCGGTCGACAGCCTGCTCAATTACGAGACGGTCAAATATTTCGGCGCCGAGACGCGCGAGCACGCGCGCTATGCCGAATCCGCGCGGTCCTATGCCGATGCAGCGGTGCGCAGCCAGAACTCGCTCGGCCTGCTCAACATCGGCCAGGCGGTCATCATGAACCTGCTGATGGGCGGCGCGATGGGGTTCACCGTGTGGCAATGGAGCAAGGGCGTGCTGACCACCGGCGATCTGGTGCTGGTGAACACCTATCTGATCCAGCTGTTCCGCCCGCTCGACATGCTCGGCATGGTGTACCGGACGGTCCGGCAGGGGCTGATCGACATGGCGGAAATGTTTCGCCTGATCGATACCGAGACCGAAGTGAAGGACGCACCCGCTGCGCCCGCGCTGGTGGTCCGCCAGCCGACTGTGGTCTTCGACGATGTCCATTTCGGATATGAACCGGACCGCGAGATCCTCCACGGGCTCAGTTTCGAAGTCCCCGCGGGCAAGCATGTGGCGATCGTCGGTCCGTCGGGCGCGGGCAAGAGCACGATCGGGCGGCTGCTGTTCCGGTTCTACGATCCGTGGCAGGGGCGCATCCTGATCGACGGGCAGGACATCGCGCAAGTGACGCAGGCCAGCCTGCGCGAGAGCATCGGCATCGTTCCCCAGGACAGCGTGCTGTTCAACGACACCATCGGCTACAACATCGCCTATGGCCGCGGGGGTGCTTCGCGCGAAGCGGTGGTCGCGGCAGCGGCCGATGCGTCAATCATGCCCTTCATCGAACGCCTTCCCGACGGGCTCGATACCGAAGTGGGCGAACGCGGGCTGAAACTGTCGGGCGGTGAGAAACAACGGGTCGCGATCGCGCGCACGCTGGTCAAGAACCCCCCGATCCTGCTGCTGGACGAAGCGACGAGCGCGCTGGACAGCCGGACCGAGCAGGAGATCCTCGCCACGCTGCACCGCGTGTCCGAAGACCGCACCACGCTGGCCATTGCCCACCGCCTGTCGACGATCGCCGATGCCGACCGCATCCTGGTGCTCGACCAGGGCCGACTGGCCGAAAGCGGCACCCATGCCGAGCTGCTGCAGGCGCGCGGACTGTATGCCGAAATGTGGGCCCGCCAGCAGGCGGAACGCAGCGACTAGGCACCGTGCCGGGCCGCAATAGATCGGCACGGCCCAGGCCGCCAATCCGCGCGCATCTTGTGCTGCAATGCAACATCGTTCATAGGGCGGTGCGAATTCTGCGCGCCGGTCTGCGCGCGCCATTTTCCGAACCTGACAGGACATTCCCCATGCTCGACCGTGCCGCGATCCACCGCGACTGGTTCTCCAACATCCGCGCCGACGTGCTCGCCGGGCTCGTCGTCGCGCTGGCGCTGATACCCGAGGCGATCGGCTTCTCGATCATCGCCGGGGTCGATCCGCGCGTCGGGCTCTATGCCTCGGTCGCGATCGCGATGGTGATTGCCTTTACCGGCGGACGCCCGGGCATGATCTCGGCAGCGACTGCGGCGGTGGCCGTGGTGGTGGTGCCGCTGGTGCGCGACCACGGGGTCGAATATCTCTTCGCCGCGACCATATTGATGGGGGTATTCCAGGGCATTGCCGCGCTGCTGCGGCTCGACCTGCTGATGCAGTTCGTCAGCCGTTCGGTCATCACCGGCTTCGTCAACGCGCTGGCGATCCTCATCTTCATGGCGCAGTTGCCGCAGCTCGACCCGAGCAATGCAGGGATCGGCTGGGTAACCTATGCCATGGTCGCGGCCGCGCTGGCGATGATCTACCTGATCCCGAAGGTCACCACCGCCGTGCCCAGCCCGCTGATCGCGATCATCGTGCTTACCGCGCTGACGATATTCCTCGATGCGCCGGTCAATACGGTCACCGACATGGGCGAACTGCCCGAAGGCCTGCCCTATTTCGCGCTGCCCGATGTGCCGCTGAACTGGGAAACGCTGGCCATCATCGCCCCCTATTCGGCGACCATGGCCGCGGTCGGCCTGCTCGAATCGCTGCTCACCGCGCAGATCGTCGACGACATGACGCATACCGGCAGCAACAAGCGCCGCGAAAGCGGCGGCCAGGGGATCGCCAATGTCGTCGCGGCCTTCTTCGGCGGGATGGGCGGCTGCGCGATGATCGGCCAGTCGGTCATCAACGTGACCAGCGGCGGCCGCGGCCGGCTGTCGACCTTTACCGCCGGCCTGTCGCTGCTGATCCTGCTCGCGCTGCTGGGCGACCTCGTCGGCCAGGTGCCGATGCCCGCGCTGGTGGCGATCATGATCATGGTGTCGATCGGGACCTTCAGCTGGAACTCGATCCCCAATATCGGCAAGCACCCGTGGCAGAGCTCGGTGGTCATGCTGACCACGGTCGCCGTCGTAGTGGCCACGCACAACCTCGCGCTGGGCGTGTTGGCAGGCGTGATCCTGTCGGGCGTGTTCTTCACCCACAAGGTGATGACGATGTTCGAAGTGGTCCGCGAACGCGACGGCGAAACCGCGACCTACCGCGCCAAGGGGCAGATCTTCTACGCCAGCGTCGAACGCTTCGAAGCCGCGCTCGGGCCCGAGAGCATCATGCCCGATCCGGCCGACCACGTGATCATCGACGTGTCGAAAGCGCATTTCTGGGACATCAGCGCGGTCGGCGCACTCGACAAGGTGGTCGAACGCATGCGCCGCAATGGCCGCAGCGTGCAGGTCGTCGGGCTCAACCGCGCGAGCAGCGATTTGGTCGACAAGTTCGCGCTGACCGACAAGACCGGTGTCGAAATCGGGCTGGCCCCGCATCCGTAAGCCGCATGTTGAGGGCGATGGCCGCCCCTGTGCGGGCCGTTGCTGATACGCAGCTGCGGACATGAAAAAGGGCGGGCGCGGTCAATCCGCGCCCGCCCTTTTTAGTGCATTCGCCGAAGCCTAGTCCGCTTTCAGCGCTTCCAGCAGCTTCTTGGCCGCAGGCTCGCTCGACGGCGGGTTCTGGCCAGTGATGAGCAGGCCATCCTGAACGACATAGGGTTCGAAGACGCCCTGCTTGGAGAAGGTCCCGCCCTGCTCGATCAACACGTCTTCGAGCAGGAAGGGCACGACATCGGTCAGGCCGACCGCGTCTTCTTCCTGGTTGGTGAAGCCGGTGACCTTGCGTCCCTTGACGACCGGGTCGCCATTCGGCGCGGTGACGTTCTTCAGCACGGCAGGCGCATGGCAGACCAGCGCCACCGGCTTGCCGGCGGCCAGCGTGTCTTCGATCACGGCTTTCGAAACCGCGCTCTCGGCAAGGTCCCAGAGCGGCCCGTGACCGCCCGGGTAGAAGACGCCGTCGAACGATACGACATCGACATCCGCGAGTTTCTCGGTCGAGGCCAGCTGCGCCTGCGCCTCGCTGTCCTTCTTGTACCGTTCGGTCGCCGCGGTCTGCGCATCGGGCTCGTCGGACTTGGGATCCAGCGGCGGCTTGCCGCCGGCCGGGCTGGCCAGCGTAATGTCATGCCCGGCATCCTTGAGGACGTAATAGGGGGCAGCGAATTCCTCGAGCCAGAAGCCCGTTTTGTCGCCTGTGTCGCCGAGTTCGTCGTGGCTCGTCAGAACCATAAGAATTTTCATAGCGTTCGTCCTTTCGGGGGGGTTTGGGCGTGGCCGGAGTGTTCCGGCGCTTCACCAAAGGAACACACGTCGCGCGCTTCGGTTTCGCTCTATTCGAGTAGCCGGTCCCGGCCCGGAAGCTGGCGCCGATCGTCAGGCCCCGGCCGCCGCCAGGGCGCGCAGCACGTCGAGTGCCTCCGCAGCGCGGGCGCAAGGTACGAAGGCGTGATCATGGTGGAATGCCGCGATCATATTGCAGGCGATCCCGGCATCGGCCAGCGCGCCCGACACGGCGGAGGTCAGTCCGACACCTTCAAGGTCGGAATGCACCGTCAGCGTGATCCTCGCGAAGTCGGGGCCCTCGATGCCCAGTTCACCTGCTACATCGGCAGGAACGATCGCCGTTACGCCCTCGTCCTCGCGGAAGGTACCGATCGCCGCGCCGAGCAATTGCGGCGCCGTGTCCGGTTGCACGAGCACGAAGCGCCAGCGGCGCGGGTCGAGCCGGGGCGCCATGGCGGCGATCATCGCCCGGCCACCGCGCCCCAGCCCGTCCATTACAGGATGTATTTGCTGAGGTCGGCGTCGCCCGCCAGCGTTTCGAGCCGTTCGCGTACATAGGCTGCATCAATCGTGATCGTCTCGCCGGTCCGGTCTTCGGCCTCGAAGCTGATATCCTCGAGCAGGCGTTCCATCATCGTCTGCAAGCGCCGCGCGCCGATGTTCTCGACCGTCTCGTTGACCCGCGCCGCCAGCTTGGCGACTTCGGCGATCGCGTCCTCGGTGAAGTCGAGCGTGACGTCCTCCGTGCCGATCAGCGCGCGGTACTGTTCGACCAGATTGGCGCGCGTTTCCTTGAGGATGCGGACGAAGTCCTCTTCGGTCAGCGCGCGCAGTTCGACGCGGATCGGCAGGCGGCCCTGCAGTTCGGGCAGCATGTCGCTGGGCTTTGAAACGTGGAACGCGCCCGACGCGATGAACAACACGTGGTCGGTCTTCATCGGGCCGTACTTGGTCGCCACCGTGGTGCCTTCGATCAGCGGCAGCAGGTCGCGCTGCACGCCTTCGCGGCTGACCGATCCGCCGCGCACGTCGCTGACAGCGATCTTGTCGATCTCGTCGAGGAAGACGATGCCGTTGGTTTCCGCATTCTCCACCGCGACGCGGTTGACGTCGTCCTGGTCCATGCGGTTTTCGGCCTCTTCATCGACCAGCCGGTCCCATGCATCGGGCACCTTCAGCTTGCGGCGCTTGAGCGGGCTCTTGCCCATGGCCTTGCCGAACATGTCGGACAGGTCGATCATGCCGACCCCGCCGGGCATGCCGGGGATATCCATCGGCGAGCTGGGGGCCTCGCGCACTTCGATCTCGACTTCGGTATCGTTCATCGAATTGTCGACGATCCGCTGGCGGAACGCCTCGCGCGTCGCTTCGCTGGCATTGTCGCCGACCAGCGCGGTCAGCAGCCGTTCCATCGCGGCCTTGCTCGCGGCCTCGCGCACCGCGTCGCGGCGGCGTTCCTTTTCCAGCCGGATGGCTTCCTCGACCAGGTCGCGCGCGATCTGGTCGACATCGCGGCCGACATAGCCGACCTCGGTGAACTTGGTCGCCTCGATCTTGATGAAGGGGGCCTCGGCCAGCTTGGCCAGTCGCCGGCTGATCTCGGTCTTGCCGCAGCCGGTGGGGCCGATCATCAGGATGTTCTTGGGGGTCACCTCGTCGCGCAGCTCGGGGCCGAGCTGCTGGCGGCGCCAGCGATTGCGCAGCGCCACGGCGACCGCGCGCTTGGCATCCTTCTGGCCGATGATGTGTTCGTCCAGCGCGGCGACGATCGCCTTGGGGGTCAGTGCTTGTGTCATGTCTTCCTATCGTCATCCCGGCGCGAGCCGGGACCTGTCTCGATTTGGCGCTTGCCCGAAAGCGCTCCCGGCGTTCGCCGGGATGCCGCAGATCAAACCGTTTCGACGGTCACATTGCCATTGGTGAACACGCAGACATCGGCGGCAACCGCCATGGCCTTGCGCGCGATGGTTTCGGCGTCGTCCTCGTAATCGACCAGTGCCTTGGCCGCGCTGAGCGCGTAATTGCCGCCCGACCCGATGGCCGCGATACCGCCTTCGGGTTCCAGCACATCGCCATTGCCGGTGAGGACCAGCAGGTTTTCCTCGTCCGCCACGATCATCAACGCTTCGAGATTGCGCAGGTACTTGTCCATGCGCCAGTCCTTGGTCAGCTCGACCGCGGCGCGCAGGAGCTGGCCATTGTACTGCTCGAGCTTCTTCTCGAGCCGTTCGAACAGCGTGAAGGCATCGGCAGTCGCGCCGGCGAAACCGGCCACGACCTTCTCGCCTTCGCCGATCCGGCGCACCTTGCGCGCATTGGGCTTCATCACGGTGTTACCCATGGAAACCTGCCCGTCGCCGGCGATGACCGTGGCACCGCCGCGCTTCACGCCGATAATGGTGGTGGAATGCCACTGGGTCAGCCCGTGGCGATTGTCTCTATCATCCATGCGCGCGATATGGGGCGCGCGCGGCGGGGGTCAAGCCGGAGCAGGCCCGCAGGCTTACTGCCCCTGGCCCAGGCCCGGCTGGCCGACTGCACCGATATTGCCGAACAGGTCTTCGAGGAAGCTGCGTTCGCGGCCCAGCGTGGGCGTCTCGTCGCCATCGGGGCGCAGGTAGACTACCTGGTCCATGCCCGTCCGCTCGGCCGAAACGACATTGCCCGCGGCATCGAATTTCACTGCCAGCACCGAATGCTCGCGGATCCGCGGGCGAACGAAGGGTTTGCGGCCCGTCGTGCTCGACACGTAGTACCAGGTCTTCTCGCCATACTGGCTTTCGAAGGTCGGACGCCCCAGCGTACCGGTGACGCTGCGCTCATTGTCGATCCCGGGCTGGACCGATTGCACCAGCGTGGCATCGACGATGTAGCCACGCGGCTCGCGGATCGCGGTGCAGCCCGTCGCGGCGATGGCGGCAGCGCCGATCGCGGCAAGGCCCAGAATTTTCGACCTGTTCATGGGAACAGCAAATCTCCGTCTTTCGGCAGGCGCTTGGCCGCAGGCGGCCACCTCCCTATATGCTTGGCCCACGCCTTAATCCGAAAGCGCCAGCCCATGCAACTCGGCATTAGGGGGCGCTTGGGGATCGCGGCCTGTATTGCCGCTGAACGGAGTTGTTTGTGTCCTTCCTAGCCCGCCTTTTCGGCAACGTCTTTTCTCTTGGCCCCGACCCGCGCGAAGAGTGGCGCCCCCTGTGGCAGCGCACCGTTGCCGAAGCCCGCGATCCCGACTGGTATCGCATGTGCGGCGTCGCCGACAGCGTCGAGGGTCGCTACGACATGATCACGTTGGTGCTCACGCTGGTCATGCTGCGGCTGGAAGACGAAGGCGGGATGGCCGCCAGCACCGCGCGGCTGACCGAACTGTTCGTCGAGGACATGGAGGGGCAGCTGCGCGAAGCCGGAATCGGCGATCCCACCGTAGGCAAGAAGATCAACGCGCTGATGGAAAGCATGAACGGCCGCATCGGCGCCTATCGCGAAGGATTGCGCAGCGATCCGAAGGTGCTGGTCGAAGCCGTGCGCCGCAATGTCACCATGGCGCAGCCCGACGAGGCCGAGGCGCTGGTCCAGCGTATGGCCGCGCTGCATGCCCGGCTCGAGCGGACGAGCATGGATCAGCTGCGGGCGGGCGAGTTTGCCGCATGAGCGCACCCGAACTCAGCCGTCCGATCAAACCGCGCGCCCTGCCTGCAGGGCCATTGACCGTTGACGCCGGCGAGACCGAACGCGCAGCGCTGGCTGCGCGGTTCGGCGTCACCGCTATCCCGGCGCTTACCGCCACCGTGGATTTCGGCACCAAGGATGATGCCGTGCTGGCAGAAGGCACATTGGCCGCGACCATCACCCAGCCCTGCGCGGTCACGCGCGAGGAACTGAGCTATGACGTGAGCGAGCCGCTCATGCTGCGCTTCGTGCCCGCCGGATCGGTGCCCGACTATGCGCCAGACGAGGAAATCGAGCTCGACGCCGAGGATCTCGACCAGATCGAATACGAAGGCGATGCGTTCGATCTGGGCGAAGCGATCGCGCAGACGCTCGCGCTGGCGATCGATCCCTATCGCGAAGGTCCGGGCGCCGAGGAAGCGCGCCGCAAGGCCGGCATCGTCAGCGACGAGGAACAGGCCCCCAGCGGTCCGCTGGCCGAGGCGCTGGCAGCGCTGAAAAAGGACCAGGCATGACGGCGCTGACGATCACCCCCATGGCCTCGCTCGAGGAGCTTGTTCCGGCGCTCGCGGCGGAGGGGCTGCCGGTGGATGATATCGAAGACGACGGGCGCGCGTTTTTCGCCTTCCATCACGCGGGTCGCTGTATCGGTTTCGGGGGGATCGAGGGCGATGGCCGGGACCGTATTCTGCGCTCGGTCGTCATCCTCGGCGCGGCGCGCGGTCGGGGCACGGGGCGCGAGGCCGTCGCGCTACTGGAAAGCGAGGCGCGCCGTCAGGGTGTCGCCCGGCTGCATTTGCTGACCACCACCGCAGCGGACTTTTTCCGCAAGCTGGGTTACCGCGATCACGACCGCGAGGATGCGCCCGCAGCGGTCGCATCCTCGCGCGAATTCGCCGCGCTGTGCCCTGCCAGCGCTGAATATCTGGTCAAGCCGCTGTAACCCATCAGAACGGAAGATCGTCGGCGAGGCCGTCGTAGCTCGAACCGCCGCCGGGCCCGATGCCGCGCCGCTCTGGCCGGGTGGGTCGTCAGTTCCGCTCGAACCAGTACAACGTTCGCGTTGGCAGCACATCCACTGCCTTCACGATCCGCGCGCGCTGCGACAGCAGGTTGGCGAAGGTTTCGTTGCGATAGTCCGGGAAGATATCCGGCCGCTGGGACAGCAACAGCTGCACCATCGCGTCTTCCTTGTGGGGGAATTCGATCACCCCGGCAGGCGCAAGGGACACGAGCCAGTCGACTGCCATGTCGAGCGGTACGTTGCGCCCGATGGCAATGTGGTGAATGAACGCGAGTGCCAGAAGCGCATCGGGCTGGGCGCGCCCGGCAAGGCCCATCCGCTCCGCCTCCCCCCAGCCCTGCGAGGGACTTGGATTGGCTGCATCGAGCCACAGCGGCAGCAGATCGAGCTGTTCCAATTGCGCGCGCTTGAAGGCAATTTCCAGTGCGCCGTGGTCGAAATCGAAACCGATGACCTTCCCGGCCCCGGCCTCTAGCGCCGACTTCGAATAATCGCCCGTATTGCAGCCGAGATCGTAGAGCAGGCCCGGCTTGATGGCGGCGACCACCTCCTTGACCAGATCGTGCTTGGCCTCGGCTTCGGGAGCGGCGTAACTGGTGTTGTTCGCGTAGTCGCCCCACACCGTCTTGTGCGACGGGACTTCCATTTTCGCGATGGCCCCGCGCAGCCCGCGAAGCATGCCTTCGAAGCTCGAGCGCGGCAGGCGCGCCTCGCGGTACCGCGACGACCCCGTCGTCGTCTGCACCGACCGGTTCTGCAATGTCGCCTGGGCGATAACGTGGGTCAGCACGGTCCAGTTGAGCCGCTTCCTCAGCGGAACGAGTTTGGCCAGGTCTTCCGGCGCAATGCCTTCGAGCGATCCGCGGAACCAGTGGTTCGGCTGGAGATCGAGCATCGACCACATCAGCAGCGGATTGAGGAACTGCATGCAGAACTGGCGATGCGCGGCCCAGATCTCGCCGTCCTCGTACGGGCGGATCGACAGATGGTCGATATGGACCGGTCGAGTCCCGTCGAATTGCATGTTGTAAGCAGTCGCATCGCTGAGCGTGAAGTCCTGGGACAGAAGCTCGAGATGCAGGTCGAGATGCGCCAGCGCCGCCGCCTTGTGCAGGCTGAAGCTCCATTCATACGGATATGAGATGAACGGGATCTGCGGATGGGAAAGGAGCACATCGGCCTGTTCGATCCCTACTTGCGATGCCTGTTCGGTCACATCGGTGAAATCGACCAGCCGGCCCCTCTCGACCAGTTTTCGCATGACGCCGGATTCATCCGCTCGTGCAAAATTGCTCGCCGCGTTACCCGTTATCGAGCGGAACACCTTCTCGCCGACGCGGAATATTCGACCGCCCGGATCGCGAAACGAACCGGGGTCCAGGACTGCGCTGGCGCTCATTCTTCGCCGCTGGGTTTCTGGCGGCTAAACAGCGCTTTCACCTTGTACAGCGAAGTGCGGAAGAACAGCGTCGCACCGGCAACGGCACCGATCGCCGCCTGCAGGACAATGCTGCCCGTCGCGGGATCGATATACGCGTGGGCCGGCGCAGATAGACTGAGCATGGCGGCAAGGCCAACGAGCGAAACCATGGTTCTGTGATACATCGAGATTCCTTCGCAAGGGGTCTGGGCTGTGGTCAAACGTGAAGCGGTTTGGCTAAAATCTTATTAATCTACCGGGTAAAACCCGGCAGCGGCCGCCACTCGCGCGGGGTGCCCGCCGCATCTGTCACCGCCACCTGGTCCACCGCGGGCGCGGGCCGCGGGGCTGCAGCGAACTCGCGCGCGCGGAAATCGGCCATCAACCGGCCGAGAGAATGCGTTCCGGGCACCTCGCCCGGGCTTTCACCGGGAACGCGGATCGCGAAAAAGGTCGAATAGGACATCAGCAACTCGCGCGGCGAAAGCTGTGGCCCGTCAACAAATGGCTGCGTAGGAGCAATCCGCGATCCGTGATCGCCGTGGATCAGGACGATCGCCTCGCGGCCTGCGGGAGTGCGATCGAGCGCATCGAGCAGCCGGTCGAGCCGCTGCTGGAGACAGCGCACCTGGTCGGCATAGCCTTGTTCGCGCGCAGCGGCAGTGCCCGGCCCGTGTTCATCGAGCCACCGGGATTCGGGTTTCACCGTGCAATCGGCGGCTAGCATATAGGGATCATGCGGCAGCAGAATATGTGCGAACTTCACTTCCCCCTCGCGCAAACCGGCGACGTCAGCGATGAAACTGTCGAACTGCCCTAGCGAGGTCAGCGGAAACAGCTCGCTGCGATTATGGGCCAGCCGAGCCCCGGGGTCCGGGCGAATCCTGCCCGTGGCGGAGCGGATCGTCCTGGTCAGGTTAAGCATCGTGAAGCCGAACACTTTCGCACGGTCGGTCGCGCTCATTTCGGTGCCGAGCATGGAAGACAGCCCGGAACTTTCGAACGTTCTGCACCGTGTCAGTTTCTGTTTCACGCACAGATCGAAATACGCGGGGAGCAAGGCGTCGATGCGATAACCCATCGCATCGAGATCCGCGAAATATGGCAGTTGTTCGGGTATCGAATATTCCGAGGTGATCGAGTGGACCACGGGTTCGTCCTGCCCGTAGGAAAACAGTGCCGGAAGCGAGTTCAAGGTCTTCGCATACGGGCTGTAGGCGCGCGGATAGACCTGGAAATCATGGCTGGTGAAGAAGCGGACCTGCTCGGACCGCAAGTCCCGGTAGATGTCCGGACCCAGTGCCATGCCGTCCAGCCCGAGATAGGAATCGAGCACCAGGTGAACGATCGCCGGGCGGTCCGCGCGATCGCGATCGGGGTCCTGCAGGTTCTGCGCCTGGTTCCCGGTTTCGCGCCGGCTGCCGTCGTTGAGAACCAGTTCGGCACCTTGAAAGAAGAGGACCGCTGCGGCCGCCGCGAAGAGGATCTTCACGAAGACCTCGCGGACATAGAAAGCGATCACTGCGAAAATGGCCCAGCAGCCCAGGAACCAGATAGCAGAGATCGATGCATTCAGGTCGACCAGCACCGCTGCGAAGAGTGCCACGACGAGGAACCACAGGCGCGGTTTGGCTGCTTGCTGGAGAAGAGCCATCACCCCCCCGACCAGCGCAAGCGCCAGCATGGTTATCGCTACCTCGGGCCGGAAAAGCGGATAGCCGTTGAAGTTGAGCAGATTGAAGAAGCTGGCCCACAGCGCGACAATCCACACGCAATGCGAGAGCCAGCGATCGCTCGATGTCTCGTCCTGAATGCTCATCCTCACGTACCCCCTGAACCGGGTCGGGGTAGGTGCATCTTGGTTAAGATGCCCTAAAGGCGCGGGGGCGGGCTGATCCGGCAGGAACGGCTTCGGATCGCTGCGCGGCAGGGGTTACCTGCCTATGGGCGCTTGTGGTCGGCGCGAGCGGCGTTGGCTCATCGAGCGCAGCTGGCAAGAATGTCGCTCGCTCCGAAGAGGCAAGCTCCTCCGGTTCCCTGCCACCCCACCGCTGCATGCCTCGTGGCAATACACCAGCATCACAAGCACCTCGGCCCCCTACCCGCGAAGGAAGGAGGCCGTGGCTATCACGATTGCGATAGGCAGTTTGGCGCGCCCCGGGCGCAAGTCGATCAGAACGGAATATCGTCGTCGAGGTCGTCGTAGTTCGAGCCGCCGCCGGTTCCGCCCATGCCGCCGCCGGCAGCGCCGCCACCCGCAGCGCCGCCGCCCTGGTTCCAGCCGCCGCTCTGGCCGCCACCGCCCGAGCCGCCACCCTGGTCCCACGACCCGCCACCTCCGCCGCGATTGCCGCCGCCGCCCGCACCGCCCTGGGCGCCGTCGAGCATGGTCAGCGTGCCGTTGAGGCCGCGCAGCACGACTTCGGTCGAATAGCGGTCGTTACCCGACTGGTCCTGCCATTTGCGGGTCTGCAGCTGGCCTTCGATATAGACCTTGCTGCCCTTGCGCAGGAAGCGTTCGACTACGCCGACCAGACCTTCGGAAAAGATCGCGACCGTGTGCCATTCGGTGCGTTCCTGGCGCTCGCCGGTGTTGCGGTCTTTCCAGGTTTCGCTGGTGGCGATCCGCAGATTGGCGACCTTGCCGCCATTCTGGAAGCTGCGGATTTCCGGATCGGCACCGAGATTGCCGATGAGCATGACTTTGTTGAGGCTTCCGGCCATCGAATCATTCCTTCGTAACTGTTGACCCACGGCCTAACCCAGCCCGCCAGCGGGGGCTAGACGGGCGCGGCTGCGTTTCCACCGGACCGGACCCGGTTTCTACAGTCCCAGCGCGGTCGCGATCCAGAAGGTCAGCCCGGCAAAGACATAGGCCAGCACGAACAGGTAGACGACCATGAAGGTCGGCCATTTCCAGCCATTGGTCTCGCGCCGGGCGACGGCGATGGTCGAGATGCATTGCGGCGCGAAGACGAACCAGGCGAGGAAGGCCAGCGCGGTCGGCAGGCTCCACAGCGCGGCGATCCGGTCGGTCACGCCTTCGGCGGCGAGATCCTCATCCTCGGCATCGACGGCATAGGTCGTTGCCAGCGCCGACACTGCCACTTCGCGCGCCGCCATGGCGGGGATCAGCGCGAGGCTCATCTCGCGGTTGAAACCGATCGGTTCGAGCACCGGGTGCAGGCCGTCGGCCACCATGCCCGCAACGCTGGCATCGAGCTGGCTTTCGCCCGGCTCGGCCTTGGGGAAGCTGAGCAGCAGCCACAGCGCGATGGTGACCATGAAGATGATCGTGCCCGCGCGGCGCAGGAAGACATAGGCGCGTTGCCACAGGCCGATCGCAAGGTCCTTGATCCGCGGCAATTGATACCGCGGCATTTCCATGATGAACCCGCTCGCCGCGCCCTTGGCCAGCGTGTTGCGCAGCACCAGCGCAACCACCAGCGCGCCGACGATCCCGGCAAGATAGAGCGCGAACAGCACCAGCCCCTGCAGTCCGATACCCGGCCCGACGCTCGTCTCCGGGATGACCGCCGCGATGATGACGGCATAGACCGGCAGCCGCGCCGAACAGGTCATCAGCGGCGCGACGAGGATCGTGGTCAGCCGGTCTTTGGGATCGGGGATCGAGCGCGCGGCCATGATCCCGGGGATCGCACAGGCGAAACTGGACAGCAGCGGGATGAAGCTTTTGCCCGACAGGCCGACCCCGGCCATCAGACGGTCCATCAGGAAGGCCGCGCGCGCCATGTAGCCGCTTGCCTCCATCAACAGGATGAAGAAGAACAGGATCACGATCTGCGGCAGGAAGACCACCACCGACCCCACGCCGGCAAGCACGCCTTCGGTAATGAAATCGCGGATGAAGCCTTCGGGCATGATGCCGCTCACCCAGCCTGAAATCGCCCCGACTGCGCCGTCCAGCGCATCGGCGAACGGGGTCGCCCAGGCGAACACTGCCTGGAAGATCACGAACAGCAGGCCGAACAGGATAACCGGGCCGACCCACGGATTGAGCAGGACGCGGTCGATGCCGTTCTCGATCGTGTGCCGTGCCGATGCCGAGAGCGTGGCCCCGCGGGCCATGTGCTTGGCGACCAGTCGCCGTTCGGGCATCGTGACATGGCCGCGCCACTGCGCGTCTTCGGCGGCATGGGTTTCCGCCTCGGCGATGGCGGCGGTCAGTTCCTGCAGCCCCTTGCCCCGCACGGCGACGGTCGGGATCACCGGTACGCCGAGCGCGGCGGACAAGGCCGCCGGGTCGAGCGTGAGCCCGTCGCGTTCGGCGAGGTCGATCATGTTCAGCGCGACCACCGTCGGCCGGCCGAGTTCGAGCACTTCCTGCGCGAAGACGAGATGCTGTTCGAGATTGGCAGCGTCGACAACGAGCACGATGACCTCGGGCGTGGCCTCGCCTTCGAATTCGCCGTGCACGACCTTGCGCGTCACCTCCTCGTCGGGGCTCGCGGCGTCGAAGCTGTAGGAACCCGGCAGGTCGATCAGCTCGAGCGGTTCTCCGCTCGGCAGCGTCAGCCGGCCGGCCTTGCGCTCCACCGTGACGCCGGGATAATTGGCGATCTTCTGCCGCGCGCCGGTCAGAGCGTTGAACAGGGCCGACTTGCCCGCATTGGGGTTGCCGACCAGCGCGGCGATACGTTTGCGGGTCATACGGGTTCCACCTCGATCGCCAGCGCGTGGCTGCGGCGCAGTGCGATGGTCATCCGGCCGACGCGCACCGCCAGCGGGTCGCGGGTCCCGAAAACGCCGCGCCGCGTTACCGCGACCTCGACGCCTTCGTCGATGCCCAACGCCTTCAGGCGCTTGCCTTCGCTCTCGTCCAAGGAGGCCCAGTCAACCGCCACGATTCGCGCGGTCCTGCCGTTTTCAAACCCGTCCAGCGTCATGCGCGCCGCACTGTCAGAACTGCGCGCTTGTTGCAACCGGTTATCAATAGCGTGCTGTTTGCGTGGGCCTATCTGGCGGGGTAGCGCAACCGGCCGAGAAAGCGCGTTACGCTGAAGGTCTCGCGCTCGGGACCGAACCATTTGGCCTTGGCCTTCTCGAACTTCATCACCCCGTCGATCCGCCGCTCGAGAAATGCCGCGGTGTCAGCCTTGCCGTCGCTTTCGTCGGCGATGAACACCGTCAGCGTCGCGCCGTAGATCGAGGCAAGGATCGCGCGTTTGGTGTAGTGGTTGTAATCGGTCGCCGTATCGCCCGCGAGCCGCCACATCACATCGGCGCTGTTCCAGCCGGTCTTGAGCGCGCGCGGTGCATTCTGCGGCATGGCCATGATCGCAAGCGCGCGGCGCAGCGCCTCTTCCTGCCCGGCCACCGCATCGAGCCGGTATTGCACCAGCGCGCGGATGCGTTCGCGGATCTTCATGCCCGCAAGTTTCTCGGGCGGCAGGTCGAGCACCATCTGCCGGTCGATCGTTTCGATCCAGGCGCAGATCATGCCCATCGCGCCTTCGTCCTTGAACGCGAGCCGCGCGACATCGCGGTCTGCGCCGAGCTGGTCGGCGGCCATTTCCAGCGCGGCATCGCTCCAGCCGTCGAACACCGCCGCATCGGCAATGCCGGGCGCCAGCGCGAGCCGCAATTCGTCGAGCGTGAGGTCGGCAACGTCCATGGTTCAGTTCGGTCCGTAGGTTTCGGTCTGTTCGCCGCGATCGGCTTCGGCGCGTTCGATTTCCTGGAGCAGGTCGGAGCGCGCGCCCATCAGCCGCGCATAGTCGCGCGCGGTGCGGCCCGAATTGTCGGCCCGGTCGGCATCGGCTCCCTCGGCGATCAACAGCCGCACCAGCGGTCCGTCGCGGCGGTGCACGGCGGCGATCAGCGGTGTTTCGCCGGTGCTGTTGGGGACATCGACCGCGGCCCCGCGTTCGGCGAGGATCTCGACGCCTTCGACAAAGCCGAGCTGCGCGGCAAGCTGCAGCGGCGTGGTGCCCTTGCGGTCGGCGATATTGGGATTGGCGCCCTTGGCCAGCAGGAACCGCAGCCAGACGGGATCGCGCCGCTGGGTGACGATGTGCAGCGCGGTCTCGCCGCTGGTGATGTCGCGCGAATTGACCAGCACGTTGCCGGGTTCGGACAGGAGCTGCGTGGCCTCGGTCCCGTTGCGTTCCTTAACGGCATCGAGGAACTTGTACCCGTCGCGCTGCGCCTGGGCATGGACCGGCCCGGCGACCAGCGATCCCGCCAGCGCTGCCAGAAGAGTGTATTTCGCGAACCGTTTCACCGTCGGAGCCCCTATTTTTTCGCAGTTCATTGGCTGACTCGCCCTTGCCGAGCGCGGGTTAGCAGACCATGAACCGTGACACCATGCTACGCAACTCCGCCCCGCTTGTCGCCGCCCTGCTCGCCCTCGCCGCCTGTCAGGATGCCCCGCCCGAACAGCCGCCACTGGCCGGTGCCGCTATCGGCGCCGAATTCACGCTGACCGGCGAGGACGGCGATCCCGTCAGCTGGAGCGATTTCGACGGCCAGTACCGCACGCTCTACTTCGGCTACACCTATTGCCCCGATGTCTGCCCGGTCGACACGCAGCGCGCGATGGCCGGCCTCAAGGCCTTCGAACAGGCCAACCCCGAGCTGGGCGCGCAGATCCAGCCGCTGTTCGTCAGCGTCGATCCCGCCCGCGACACCCCCGCGGTGCTGGCCGAATTCACCGACAGCTTCCACCCCCGCCTGATCGGCATGACCGGCACCAAGGAGCAGATCGACGCGGTGACCGAAGCCTTCGCCGCGGTCTATTCGATCGAGGAACCCAACGAGGCGGGCGGCTATCTGGTCGGGCATACCAACATCACCTACCTGTTCGGCCCCGATGGCGAGCCGCTGGCCATGCTGCCGACCGACCAGGGCCCCGAAGCGGTTGCCGCGGAACTGGACAAATGGGTGCGCTGAGGGACCGGTTCTGGGAACGGCCGCTGGCCGATCTCACCACCGAGGAATGGGAAGCGCTGTGCGACGGCTGCGGGCGCTGCTGCCTGCATAAGGTCGAATATGAGGACACGGGCGAGATCGAGCACACCAATGTGGCGTGCACGCTGCTCGATCCGCAGACCGCGCAGTGTACCGATTACAAGCATCGCAAGTCCTTCGTCCCCGATTGCCTGCGGCTGACGCTGCGCATCGTCGAGGATGTCACCTGGCTGCCGGCGACCTGCGCCTATCGCCGCCGCGCAGACGGGCAGCCCCTGCCGCGTTGGCACTACCTGCTGAGCGGCGACCGCGAGGGCGTGGTCCGGGCCGGCGTATCGGTGGCCGGACGCGTCGTGCGCGAAGACGAGGCGGGTCCGCTGGAACACCATGTGGTCGACTGGGGCGACGGTGACGGGCCGGACGACGACGAAGGCGGTGCCACGTGATCGACTGGCTCCGCCGCGACGCGCTGGAGCCGGTGATCGAGCTCGGCGATCGCACGCTTCCGATCGAGATAACCCGCCACCGGCGCGCGCGGCGGCTGACGCTGCGCCTGGCAGCGGATGGCAGCGCGGTGCGGATCACCCTGCCGCACTGGGCGCGCAGCGCCGAAGCGACTGCCTTCGCCCATGCGCGGCGCGACTGGCTCGCCGCGCAGCTCGCCAAGATCCCGCCCAAGCGCGATCCGGCGGGTGAGGGGCGGCTGCTGTACCGCGGTCGCGAGCTCGCCGTCGACTGGCGCGGCGATGCACCGCGCAGCCCGCGGCTGGATGGCGGCCGGCTGACGCTGGGCGGACCGCACGACACGCTTGCCAGGCGGCTCCAGCGCTGGCTCGAACAGGAATCGCTGCGCCTGTTCGCCGAAGATGCGGCGGACTATTGCGCGCGCGGCAAGCTCGCTCCCGCGCCGGTCAGGCTGAGCCGGGCGCGCAAGCGCTGGGGCAGCTGCTCGTCCGAAGGCGTGCTGCGGCTCAACTGGCGGCTGGTGCAGGCGCCCGATACAATCCGTCGTTCGGTGGTCGCGCACGAGGTCGCGCATCTGGTCCATTTCGACCATTCGCCCGCGTTCCACGCCCTGCTAGCCCGGCTGTACGAAGGCGATATCGCGCAGGCCAATCGCTGGCTCTCAGCGCATGGGCGCGAGCTCTACGCCGCCTTCGATTAGCCCCACTGGCGCGGGCCCGCGAAAGTGCCTATCTTGCGCCGCATGCGCTTCAAATCTCGCTTCGATGCCAAGGCCGGGTTCGCCGACCTGTGGGACTATATTCGCGAACCGCGGCCCTATCGCTGGTCGTTTCTCGCGCTGTCCCTCGCCATCCCGCTGACCGGGCTGGCCATGCTGACGAAGGAATCGCATTTCCGCCCGCCCGACGCGCCCAAGGTCACCTATATCTCGACCTTCGCCGAAGGGCGCACCGACGAGGAAATCCGCCAGTCGAATATCGCCAACCAGCAGCGCAAGGAAGCGCGCGAGGCCGAACTGGCCGAACTGGAGGCGCGCAGGATCGAAGCCTACAAAGCACTCGGCCGCGCAACCGGGCTCGACGTCGAGGCGATGGAACGCGAGGCGGCCATCGAACGCGCCCGCGAAGAAGCGGAAGCCGAAGCGCGGCGGCGCGAACTCTACCCAGCGGGCACGGCGGTTGACGACAGCGGCGAGTGACACGCGCTGGCTTGATGCGGCCGCGCGGCTGAGCACGCGCGCCCGCCCCGCCAGCTATCCCAATCCGGGCGTGGGATGCATTCTGCTGCAGGGCGACCGCGTGGTCGGGCGCGGCTGGACTGCTGCGGGCGGACGCCCCCATGCCGAAGCCGCCGCGCTGGCGCAGGCGGGCAAGGAAGCGCGCGGGGCCACCGCCTATGTCACGCTGGAACCCTGCGCCCACCGCTCGCCCCGCGGTCCGGCCTGCAGCGACCTGCTGGTCGAAGCAGGAGTGGCCCGCGTCGTCGCCGGGGTCGAGGATCCCGACCCGCGCACTGCGGGCGACGGGCTGGCGCGCCTGCGCCATGCCGGGATCGAGGCCGGGCTGCTGCGCTCCCCTGCAGCCGAGGCCAGCCTTGCGGGCTATCTCACCCGCGCCCGCCATGACCGGCCGCATGTCACGATGAAGATCGCCATGTCGCTCGATGGCTGCATCGCCATGGCCAGCGGCGAAAGCCAGTGGATCACGGGACCGCAGGCGCGCGCGCATGTCCACGCGCGGCGCGCGACGGCCGATGCGATCCTGGTCGGCGGGGGTACCTGGCGCGCCGACCGGCCCAGCCTCGACGTGCGGCTGCCCGGACTGGGCGAGCGCAGCCCGCAGCGGGTGGTGCTGTCGCGGGGCGTCGCGCCCGACGGCGTCACGATCATCAACCGGCCGGAGCAGGTCGCCCAGCTCGAAGCGCTGTATCTCTATGTCGAAGCAGGGGCGAATGTCGCGGCCAGCTTCCTCGCCGCCGATCTCGTCGACCGGCTGGAAATCTACCGCGCGCCGATCATCGTCGGGGCCGGGCGCGGCGCGGTCGCCGATATCGGCCTCGAACGGCTGGACGACGCACACGGGCGTTGGGCGCTGGCCGAACGACGCCAGCTTGGCAGCGACAGCTTCGCCGCCTACAGCCGCCTGCGGTAATCAGGGAGTACGCATGTTCACCGGGATCGTCACCGCCATCGGCACCATCACCACGGCAGAGGACAAGGGCGACCTGCGGGTCACCGTGGCCTGTCCGTGGGACCCGGCGGGCATCGATATCGGCGCCTCGATCGCCTGTTCGGGCGTCTGCCTGACCGTTGTCGAAAAGGGCGGCGAGGAAGGCGATGCCTGGTTCGCGGTCGACGTCTCGGGCGAGACCGTCAGCCGCACGGCGCAGGACCAGTGGCATGCGGACCGCCGGCTCAATCTCGAACCGGCGCTGCGGCTGGGCGATGAACTGGGCGGCCATCTGGTCACCGGTCATGTCGATGCGGTGGGCCGCGTGGCGCTGGCGGAGGATATCGGCGGGTCGACCCGGCTCGAAATCCTCGCCGGTGCGGACATTGCCCCGTTCGTCGCGGAAAAGGGGTCGATCACCATCGACGGCGTTTCGCTCACCGTGAACGAGGTCGAGGACGAACCCGGCGGCGAAGTACGCTTCGCGCTCAACATCATCCCCCATACGGGCGAAGTGACCACGCTGGGCGACCTGTCCGAAGGCGATACGGTCAATCTCGAGATCGACGTGCTCGCACGCTATCTCAAGCGGATGCAGAGCCTCGCCGGCTGATACGGGTACCGACAAGACAATGCTGAAAGCTTTCGCCGGTTCGCGCCCGCTGCTGTGGCTGGTGCTTGCCCTGCCCGGCCTGTGGATCGCCGGACGCTGGACCTTCACGCCCGATCTCTACGGCTATGGCCACGCGATCGGCGACAGCGGCGACTGGGCGGCCTGGCTGCTGATGGCGACGCTGGCGGTCACCCCGCTGCGGTTGCTGCTGCGGCGGCAGAGCTGGACGCTCTGGCTGATGCGCCGGCGCCGCGATATCGGCGTGGCCAGCTTTGCCTATGCCGCGCTGCACACGGCGATCTACCTGGTGCGCAAGGGTTCGCCCGAATTCGTGCTGGCCGAATTGTCGAGCGGCTATATCGTCGCGGGCTGGGCCGCCTTCGCCTTGTTCCTGCCGCTGGCGCTGACATCCAACGACCTGTCGGTGCGGCGCATGAAGCGGGCATGGAAACGACTGCACCGGCTGGTCTATCCCGCCGCGATCCTGACCTTCCTGCACTGGGTCTGGTCGGCCTTCGATCCGACCACGGCCTGGATCCACGTGGGGATCCTGGCCGCGATCGAGATCGTCAGGGTTGCGCTGCAGCGCCGTCAGAGAGTGACGTAGTTCTTGAACCGTTCGACTTCGGCTTCGTCGACATACTTGCCGATTTCGCGATCGAACACGCCCATGTCGGCATACGGACGGTATTCCTCGAATTCGTGGACCATCTTGTCGGTCATGCCGGGGATGAGGCGGATTTCTTCCTCGGTGCCGCTGTTCAGATTGACCGGCACGAAGACATCGACCAGCACCTGTGCGGCTTCATCCTCGCCGAGCGTCTCGAGCAGCGCGGCGTTGAGATCGGTCACGCTGGCATAGGGCTGGCCGGCAACGATCGCGGCAGCCAGTTCGTCGCTGACGCCGTCGAGCGCGGCGAGCTGTTCGGCAGTGGCCGTGTTCGCGTCGAGCACGGCGGCGGTTTCGGCGGCCGCGGCGTCATCGATGGTCTCGACTTCGGCGGTGTCGGTCGTCTCGGCCGTTTCGTCGGCAGCGCCCGAGCAGGCGGCCAGCGAGAGCATCGCACCCGAGAGGGCGGAAGCGAGAACGAGTTTACGCATAAATTGATTCCTCCTTTTGAGAAGCGCTCGCAATAAACACACTGGCGGCGAATGGAAAGCGAAGCGTGGCGATTTTCCTACGCCCGCAAAATCTGCTCCACGCTGGAGGATGCCGCAGCCCTCTCGCCCCTTTCGATCCTCCCGTTCGGCAGATGCGGTCACCTCCCGCCGTTTTTTCCGTCTGGACCGTGTAACATGCGGTCCATGTGACAGGACTTGGGGGCGGCAGTCCTACATTCGTCCTACATCAGCCCAGCGGCCCGCCGGTGAAAGCTTCGCGGTCGATCTCGTACACCAGATGGATCACCCGCTTGCCCTGGTACTTCTCCAGTTCGTAGCGGGTGGTGCGCTGCGCACCGATCGCCTCCAGCGCATTGCGCGAGCGGTAGTTGGTGTCGCCGACGCGGAATTCGACCAGCGCGACGCTTGCGAACGCATGGGCCAGCATGGCGCGCTTCATCTCGGGGTTGTAGCCCTTGCCCCAGCAGCGCGGCGCCAGGAAGGTCCAGCCGATTTCGACCACCCCGCCCTCGTCGGGATCGAACCGGTCGAAGCGCGTCATGCCAAGCGTGCGCTCGTCGCGCCGGTCGAGCACGGCCAGCGCGCCCCCGCTGGCCAGGCAGGTGTCGAAGAAGGCGTCGAACACCTCGCGCCGCCAGCGGTCATGGATCGGGTGCTGTTCCCACACCGCCGGGTCCGACGCGATGGCATGAAGCGCTTCGCGATCGGTCTCTATCAGCGGGCGCAGGACCAGCCGCTCGGTCTCGAGGATCGGCTGGCGATCCATCGCCGTTCAGTTCCCGGTGACGTCTGCCAGCGCGGCGATGAACTTGGCGGTGTTGCCCTCATGCAGGCCAGCCACGTTGATCCGGCCCGACCCGGCCATGTAGATGCCGTGGTCCTCGCGCAGGCTGACGATCTGGTCCTTCGACAGCGGCAGCACTGCAAACAGGCCGTTCTGGTGAGCCAGCGTCGCGAGATTGAGCCCGGGCACGTCGTTGTCCGCCGCGGCCAGCCGCTCGCGCACGCGGCGCATGCGTTCGCGCATCTCGGCCAGCTCGTCGAGCCAGGTCGCGGTCAGCGCGTCGTCGCGCAGCACGGTGCGCACCGCCGCGCCGCCGTGATCGGGCGGCATCGACCAGTTGGCCCGCGCCAGCGCATTGGCGTTCGAGGTGATCGCGGGCAAATCGTCCGCGCTCTTCGCGATCATGTAGAAGGCACCCACGCGGTCGCGGTAGAGACCGAAGTTCTTGTCGCAGCTGTAGGCCACCAGCGCTTCGGGCACCTTGGCCAGCACCTTGCGGACGCCCGCGACATCCTCTTCCAGCCCCAGGCCGAGGCCGTGATAGGCGACATCGAGGATCGGCAGCACACCACTGTCGGCCAGCGCGTCGGCGATCCGGTCCCATTGCTCGGGAGTGTAATCGACCCCGGTCGGATTGTGGCAGCAACCGTGCAGCAGCACCGCATCGCTGGCGCGCGCATTGGCGATCACGTCGAGCAGCGCGTCGATATCGGCCGTGCCGTCCGGGGCTGCATGGCGGAAGGTGCCGGTTTCGACGCCCACGTCTTCAAGGATCTGCGCGTGATTGGGCCAGCTCGGCGTGCCGAGATAGACGCGCTGCACGCCCGCCGCCTTCGACAGCGCGACCGCGAGCCGCACTGCGCCGGTGCCGCCCGGCGTCTGCATCCCTTCCAGGCGGCCACCCATCGCGGCGTCCTTGCCGAAGATGTAAGGCTTGAGCGCATCGACGAAGCCGGTGTCGCCTTCGGGCCCGAGATAGCTCTTGGAATCCTGCGTATCGACCAGCTTCTGCTCGGCCGCCTTGATCGCGCGGAAGACCGGCGTCGCGCCGTTATTGGTGCGATAGACGCCGACGCCGAGGTCGATCTTGTCCTCGCGCGGGTCCTGTGCGTGCATCTTGATGAGCGCGAGCAGCGCGTCGGGAGACTGGGCGTCGAGTTGGTCAAGCATGCCCGCCTCATCGCCCGATATGCCAAGGGCCGCAACAGGAAATCCCGTCGCGGCCCCCTGCCCTGGCGAATTATCGTTGTGCGATCCGAAGGGCGTCTTGTGCGCCTGTACTCAGAAGGGCAGCCAGCGATGCTTCTTGGAGAACTTCATGTAACCCGCATTGACCCCGAGCCGCAGCCCGGCGCCCATCCGGATCGGGATCAGCACGATGTCGCCCTTGCGCAGATAGCTGGCGGTGAGCCCGCCGATGACATAGGCCTGCCCCTCGCCTGCGGGATAGCGCTCGTACAGCTCCTCGCTGTCGTAGAGGTTGTAGACCAGCACGAAGGTGCTGCCGGCATTCGCCCCGGCGTCGAAACCGATCGACGGGCCCGTCCAGTAGACCGGCTGTTCGCCCTCGACCTTGTGATAGAGCGTGCCCGATCCGTACCGCGCACCGACGATGAACGCCCCGCCCGCCTCGCGACCGACGATATAGGCATTGGGCTCGCCCTGGTCGGCCAGCAGGTTGCGGATCATCTTGGCGACCCCTTCGGCGCCCTTGCCGAACACGCCCTCCGCCGCGCCGATCAAATCGTCCTCGCGGTAAGTGGTCGCGGGATCGTCGACACCGGCGCCGTCAACCGCTTCGCCCGCGGCCTGTTCGGCCGATTGCTCGGACCATTGCGGCTGGTCGGCATAGGTTTCCGCCGGGCCCTCGGCGGGCGCGGCCGCATGCGGCGCGGGTGTGTAGCTCGGCGTCGGCGCCGGCTCGCCATAGACCGGCTGGTCGCCCGGCTGTTCGACCAGGTCGCCATCGATCGCATTGTTCGGATCGATCGTCTCGACCTGTGCGGCCAGCGGGGCGGCGGCGAGGCCGAAAGCGGCAAGCGCAAGGCCAAGGCGCGGCCAGTTGCGTGTGAATGTGGTCATCGATCCCTCCGTGTCGGCGGCACTGGCGCAGACAGCTGCGCCGTGAGAAGAATCCCCTTTGAGCGCCCCGGCAATGAAACGGCGATGAACCGAATCGGAAATGCGGCGAAGCGAGTCGTTTCGGGGGTCGGGCGGTGTCCGCAGCCTTGCTGCAAAACTCCCCTTGATGGGCCGGGATACCGTGGCTATAGCGCGCCCCTCGCAACCGGCAGCGCCGGACCATGCGACATGCGGAGACGTGGGTGAGTGGCTGAAACCAGCTCCCTGCTAAGGAGCCATACCTGGTAACGGGTATCGAGGGTTCGAATCCCTCCGTCTCCGCCACCTCGCTTTTCCCAGACATTCCCTTATAGTCCTCAAACCCGCATAAATGCGGTGTTTTTTCGCTTTTCGCGGTCCGCATAGTTCTCTATATGTTCCTGTGCATCCGGCGTCGAGTGTGGGTCTGGATGTGGGTCTGAGAGGAACGAGCGATGGGCAAGTTGACGGCGATGGGAGTAAAGAATCTCACGGAACCGGGTCGCTATTCAGATGGCGAGGGTTTGATCCTCAAGCTCGCCGCGAAGGGCAAAGGCAGTTGGATTGTCCGGGTTCAGGCCAACGGAAAGCGTCGAGACATCGGTTTAGGCTCACTTTCCGAACTGCCGCTGGCCGATGCTCGCGAGGCCGCGCGGGCCCTGCGCAAGGAGGTGAAAGCGGGCGTCGACGTTCTGGCAGAGCGGGCAAAGGAGGCTTTTATCATCCCCACCTTTAGCGACGCCGCCAAGCTCGTCCATGAGGAGCACAAGGCCGCATGGAAAAACGGAAAGCATCAGGCGCAGTGGATCAACACGCTCGAAACCTACGCCTTTCCCACTTTGGGCGACAAACTCGTTTCGGAGATTGAGGGACCAGCGATCCGGGATGCGCTTTCTCCGATCTGGCTAACGAAGCCGGAGACCGCGCGGCGGGTACGGCAACGGATCGGATCGGTGCTGGACTGGGCCTGCGCTAAGGGTTTTCGTGAGACAGAGGCTCCGATGCGATCTGTTATTCGCGGCCTTCCGCGCCAGCCAAAGAAGCAAGGCCATTTCGCCGCGATGCCCTACCCTGACCTCCCCGCATTCGTGACATGGTTGCGTGGGCGCTCCTCGGTCGGCCGTCTCGCATTGGATTTCCTGATCTTGACTGCCTCTCGCTCCGGCGAAGTTCGCGGCGCGCGCTGGAACGAGATAGACGTCAAGAAGAAGCTTTGGACGATTCCCGCTGAACGCATGAAAGCAGGAACCGTCCATGTTGTCCCGCTGTCGGAAGCGGCGTTGGATGTTCTCAAGGGAGCGAAAGCGTTCCGTTCGCCCGTCAGCGATCTTGTCTTCCCAGGACAGAACCCGCGTCGCCAATTGTCAGATATGACCCTGCTCAAGATCCTGCGCGACAAGGGAGACAATTACACTGTTCACGGCTTCCGCTCGTCGTTTCGGGACTGGGTAGCCGAAAAGACTAGCTATCCGGGCGAGGTGGCAGAAGCCGCGTTGGCTCATACGATCGCGAACAGGGTCGAAGCAGCCTATCGGCGCACCGACTACCTCGACAAACGCAAACCGCTGATGGCTGACTGGGCTAAATTCGTAAGTCGTTGAAGCTGCGAATACGGATGGCTGCTTTGCGCCCCAATCTCGGTCGTTCGAGCCCGCTCGGCTCCTTCCCAAAAGCTGCCGTTCTTCGAGAGCAGGCCTGACGGCAGCTTTGCGCCCCTATTCTGTTGAAGAAGTCGCAGCTGGGGCGGGCGGGCATCCGCAGCTGACAGCGGGCGCGCGGCCTTTTCGGCCCGCTCAGGCGGGTTCGAGGCCCGGGGTCGGCTTAATCTTGGCCAGCTTGCGGAGGTTTTGTGCTGCTGCGGCGAGGTGGAACTCGTCTTTTGCGCCATTGGGACCGCGCAGGCGCAAGCGGTCGAGTTTGAGGATGCGCTTGAGGTGGGCAAACAGCATCTCGACCTTTTTCCGCTGGCGGCGGGAGACGAGATAGGCATCGCTGGTGGCGATGTCGCGCGCGAGGTCGCGGGCGCCCTCATGGACCGAGCGCAGGATCTTGCGTGCTGCCAGCTTCGGCGTGCAGCACTGCTTGAGTGCGCAGGCCCCGCAGTCCTTCTCGCGGGCCCGGTAGCGGATGAAGCCGTCGGCGTTGGCGCGCGGGCGCGGCGTGCTGAAGTTGCGGTTCGATGGGCGCAGGCGGTTGCCGCCAGGGCAGATGTAGCTGTCGTCGTCGTGGTCGTAGGTGAAGGCGGATCGCTCGTAAGTGTTGTCGCGGCGGGCGGACTTGTCGAACACCGGGATGTGCGGTTCAATGCCCCGCTCTTCGACCAACCAGGCGAGGTTCGGCGCGGAGCCGTAAGCCGTATCGGCCACCAACTTTTCTGGCCACAGGCCGAAGCGGTCCTGCGTGCGCTCGATCATCCGCCTTTGGGCGAGGACCTCGGCCTGCCTGATCGCGGTCGTGGCCTCGACATCGACGATCACTGCATGGTCGAGATCGATCAGGTAATTGGTCGAGTAGGCGTAGAAAGCCGAGCCGCGTGTCGCCGCGGTCCAGCGCGAGGCGGGATCGGTCAGGTTGAGCCGCTTGGGCGTCACCGGCGTCGATCCGCCGAACGCCGCATCGTCGAGCACGTCGAGATACTCGGACACCGCACGCCCCGCTGCTTTGGGAGGCAGGCCTTCCTCGCCCGGCACCGAACGCTGCCGGTGCACATCGGCGCGGATCAGGCTGGCATCGACCGCGAAGCCCTCGGCACCGACCAGACCCTCGGCCATGCAGCGCTCGACGGTCAGCTCGAACAACTTGCGCAGCAGATCGCTGTCGCGGAACCGGCCGTGGCGGTTCTTAGAGAAGGTCGAGTGGTCGGGCACCGCACCGTCCAGATCGAGCCGGCAGAACCACCGATAAGCGAGGTTGAGGTGCACTTCCTCGCACAAACGCCGTTCCGACCGGATGCCCATACAGTAGCCGACGATCAGCATCCGGATCATCAGCTCGGGATCGATCGAGGGCCGGCCCATATCGCTGTAGAACGGCTTCAGGTGTTCGCGGATGCCAGCCAGATCGACAAACCGGTCGATCGCGCGCAGCAGGTGATCGCCCGGCACGTGATCCTCGATGCGGAAACTGTAAAACAGCGCCTCCTGCATCACTGTCCGCTCGCCCATCATCAGCCTGATCTCCCGAATGCTAGGATCACTGAATCAGCGACTTGGCCTCGCGGCAAGGGGACTTTTTCAACAGAATACGCCCCAATATTGGACATTGGATTTGGTGTGCAAGATGTCCAACAGCAGTCGCGCCGCTCATCACACGGAAGACTTGTTGTCAGGTACGAAACTCAGAGGGCACCTTTGGAAACCGGACCTTTGTGAACAATATCCCGATGTGGCTTGCGGATTTCCAGGACCCTTCGCGCAGCGCAAGCCAATATCTACCCATGGCCTTGTGCGATTGAAGCCCAATCTTAACGCGAGGCTCTGAAATGCGACTGAATAACCATGCACGCAAGAATGGAGTGAGCGCCGAGACGCTTCAGCTTGGAGCACCTTCTAACTTTTGGGCAACGCAGGTCGGGGGCATAACTGCACGAATCTGAAGGTCGTCGATCTGAACGCTCACTGGGGATGCATTGTCCCCAATATTCGATGAAAACATCAGCTTCGGTCTAAACGGACGAAATCCATTTGTGTCCTGCTCTAGTGCAAAGTGAAACTCAAATTGCTGCCAGTTCCCCTCTCCCCGAACGATTTCTTCGCCGCGAGTTGTGAATGGAGCTTTCTCCAGTGCCTCAAAACGGCCCATGCTGGACGGTCGGCTCTGAGTCAGTATCGTCATGCGAATATCTTCGTCGGACCGGATCCGGCCCATGACTGTAAACTCATTTGAAGGAAGTACACGCAGGAAGGTGGACGTGCTTAGGGAGATCGGACCTCCATCCTCATGTCCGTCCAGCTCAAGCAGGTGGCCGTCAACACCGCCGAAGACAAATTCTCCTTCGCCACCGACCACTTTCAGAGATCTGTCTACCGCATCGCCATAGACTGCATTCTCGAAATCGCCTGCCCTAAAGAGGTCGCGTGTGACGCCGCAAGTAAGCGCCGGAAGCACCGGATCTGCCGAAGTAGCGCCGGGCAGGATAAGGCCATGTGCGCCGTTGCGGGCGACGTAGGTTCCGCGGTTCGCGGACAGGCGTTCGATCCGGTCAAGAATGGCCTCGCGCATGGAGCCTACCGCAGGAACGGGGCGATAATCGAGTACGCGGATCGGGATAACTTCTGCCCTGATGACTTTGCCGTCCTCCATCCATGCCCGCAGCGCGAAACTGCCATGCGTTTCCAGGAAGTATTGGTCGAACAGGAAATTGCCGGTGGAGTAGGCAATCAGCGCGCCATTGTAGAGCTCAAGTCCATGAGCAACATGCGGGTGGTGTGAAGCGATCAGCGCAGCGCCCTTGTCGACCGCCAGCTTCATGCGGCGCTCGCTTTCTCTGGTTGGTCCTTCGCTATATTCGCGGCTGCCGTGATATTGCGCAATCACGGTGCAGCCCGTTGCCGCCTCGCGAGAGATGGAAGCGGCGATGTTGGCATCGCTTCCGTAGGCTGCACCGCCTTTTGTGGTTTCGGCGATCTGGTTGGGCTCTACCCGTCCTTTCCATCCGACATAGCCGAGCAGGCAGAAGTCCTGACCAGCCGCAGTCAGGCGCGATGCCTCAAGTGCCTGCGCCTCGTTGAAACCCGCTCCCGACCAGGCGAGCCCCGCAGCCTCGACCGCTTCAATCGTCGTGACCAGCCCGTCTTCGAGGTAATCATAGCTGTGATTGTTGCCCAGCGAGACATGGTCGAAACCGGCATCTTTCAAGGCCTGTGCCAAGGCAGGCGGGGCGTAAAAAATCACGCTCTTGGGCGGAGAATTCTCGAACTCTTCTTGCGATAGCACGATCTCGAGATTGACCGAGGAAAGATCGGCGGTCTCGATATAGGGCTTCAATGGGGCCAGAAGATGGGTGATGTCGCCGAGCGGGTCGGCTTGACCGATTAGAGCTCGCTCACCCCAAATTGGTTCGCTGTAGCGGCGTCCAGCCATCGCATCGCCTGCGAAGAATACCTCCGTGCGGCCCTCCTTGCGGGCGACCACTTCGATTGCCGGCAGGCGCAGGCATTCGCAGTCAGTGCGATAGAGATCAGCGATGCCAAATGTCTGAATCGCGGTGTGGATTGTCTCGCCTTCGAAGCGAACCTGATAATAGGGGCCTTGATGGAGTCTGGCTTCGAACCGCCCGTCTTCGTCAACGGCGACTGGCTCGCCATTGATCGACGCTGTGATCCCCGCGCTCGAAATGCCGTCAAAGCCTGTATCGATTGTGCCAGTAATCACCAAGAAATCGGCGAGGTGATCTTGCGCTGCTGCGGGGGCCGCGCTCGCAGGCAGAACTGCAGCAAGAGCAAGCATCCAGTGTTTCATTGAGCGCATACTCCCTCTTCCCCGGTTTCGCCTTGGTTATCGCGCGATGGGTCTGACGTGCCAAGCCGGGATCGCAATTCTCTCCATAGCTCCAAGCTATGGCTCCATGGCTGAAATGTCCTGTCGTGCCTTGGCTCATAGGCGCAGACTTTGCCTATGGGACAGCCACGCACAGCCCTTGTGATTGGGGGAGGAATTGCAGGAGTTACAAGCGCTTATGCGCTGGCTCGTGATGGCTGGAAGGTGCGCTTGATAGAGCGCGGTGAAGATATCGCACAAGGCGCATCGCTCGGGAACGGGCGACAGCTTAGTTATAGCCACACCAATGCGCTGGGCAGTCCTGCGATTATCCAGCAGATTCCCGGCCTTTTGATGGGACGTAACGATGCCTTCCGGCTAAGCCTGCGCCCCGATTTGCGGTTCTTCGAATGGCTGGTGCGCTTCATGGGAAATTCGACCGGGTCGGCCTATCGCCGCAACACGCTGGAGACGCTCGCACTCGCGCAGGAATCGCGTGTGGCGATGGACCGTTTGCTCGAAACCCACGGGATCGAGTTTGACCGTCGCAAGGCGGGCAAGCTGGTGCTGCTGCGCGGGGACAAGGAAGTGCGATGGGCTCGCGACAGCATGGAGCTGAAGCAAAGAGCAGGCCTGCGCCAACATCTATTGAGCGCGGAGGAAGCGACCGAGATCGAACCTGCCTTGGCGCAAAGCCCTGATCCGATAACAGGCGCGCTCTTTGCGCCTGACGATGAGACGGGCAATTGCAACCTGTTTGCCAGTGAATTGGCGAGGGTGATTGAGCGCGATTATGGTGCGGAGTTGTCGACGGCAAGCGAGGCTGTCTCGCTTGAACGCGGCAATGGCGAGACCCGGGTGTCCCTTGGCAATGGCGAAACATTTACCGCTGATCAGGTGGTGGTGGCCAGCGGCTATTGCGCAAGCCAGCTGCTCGCGCCGCTCGGCCATAGTCTGCCGATCACACCGATGAAGGGCTATTCCTTTACCGCGCCGATTGGCAATGCGCCGCCCGAAGTGTCGATCACCGACAGCAGGCGAAGGATCGTGTTCACACGCTCCAGTGATCGCATGCTTGTGGCCGGAATTGCTGAGATCGGCACGCTCGATATGCGCGTGGACCCGGTCCGTCTCGCGTCGATGAAGCAGGCAGCGCGCCAGTCATTGCCCGAAGCCGCCGACTTCACGAAGACCGATGCCGGCTGGGCAGGCTTCCGTCCTATGACACCCAATTCGCAGCCCATCATCCGCCAGCTTGAGCGCGGAATTGCGGTCAATGCGGGGCACGGAATGCTCGGCTGGACGCTGGCCATGGGCTCTGCAGAACGGCTGTCGCGCGCTGTAACCGCGCACTAGCTTTCGGGGCAGGCGCCCACCTCTCTGGCGCCTGTCCCGAGCCAGCCGGACTTCGCCCAGCTAGCCTTCAGACATCGTCGGCTGAGACATACTCCTCAACGTCGATCTCACCCGCCATGCGGCCTACCGCGACGGCGACGACTGCATCCCCCGTTACATTGGTCATGGTGCGCATCATATCGAGCAGGTGATTGATCCCCGCGACAAAGGCGATGGTGTCCAACGGCACGCCGATAGCAGAGAGTACCAGGCTCATCATGATCAGCCCTGCTCCAGGAACCCCTGCCGTGCCGATCGCGCCGAGCGTGGCGGTGAATCCGATCATCAAATAGGAAATCCAGGTCAGCTCGATCCCGAATGCCTGTGCCCCGAAGATCGCAATCACGCCCAGATACATGGCGGTGCCATTCATATTGACCGTGGCCCCCAGCGCGACAGCAAAGCTCGAGATGCTCTTCGAAACCCCGAGGTTTCGCTGCACACAGCGCAGCGTGACGGGCAGAGTCGCATTAGAAGAGGCGGTTGAGAAAGCGACCGCCTGCGCATCCACGATCCCGCGATAGAAATCGAGTGTGGGCAGCTTGGCGATAAAGCGCAGGATGGCCGGGTAGACCAGCAAGAGGATGATCCCGCAGCCGACGTAATTGAGGATCACCAGCTTCGACAGCGGGACCAGTGCTTCAAAGCCGAATGTCCCTGCCACCCATGCCATCAGTGCAAAGACACCGAAGGGTGTGAATTCCATCACGATGATGGTCATTCGCTGCATCACCGCGGATGCGGCTTCTATCACGCGGGTCAGCGGCTTGGCCTCGTCACCCGTCATCAACAGCGCCATGCCGAACAGGATCGCGAAGATGATGACGGGCAGGATCTGGCCCTGCGCCATCGACATGACCGGGTTTTCGGGAACGATGGAGATAACCATTTCCACCAGCGACTGGTCAGGCGGTGGGGGTGGGGCGGTGCCATCCGGAAGCTCGATCACGAGGCCCGCGCCCGGCTTCACCAGCGTGGCCAAGACGATCCCTGTCGTGACTGCAATGATCGCAGTTGAGAAAAACAGTGCCATCGCGCGCCCGCCGACTGCGCCGAGCTTGCGGATGTCGCCGATTGCCGCAACTCCGCCAATAAGGCTGAAAAAGATCAGCGGCACGACCAGCATCTTGATCAGGCGAATGAAGAGGTCGCCGATCCATTTGATCGCGACAATATCCTCACCCACGGCAACGCCCGTCGCAATGCCCAGAACGAGTGCCAGCAAAACGCGCTTCCAGAGCGAGGTGGCAAACCACTTTTTCAGCATGAGGTGTCCTTCAGCAAAGGTTGGCCGGGCAGCGCGCCCGTATGCTCGCCATCAGTGATCAATGCGGTGCCGTTGACGATAAGATGACGCACTCCGACTGAATAGCGGGTCGGCTGCTCGTAGGTCGCACGAGGGGCAAACTGGTCGGCATCGAAGATCACTACATCGCCCGCAAGCCCGGGCTTCAGATAGCCGCGATCGGTCAGGCCGATCAGGTCGGCAGTCGCCCCTGAAGAGCGACGGATGAAATGCGCTAAAGACATCCCACCATTCGTCACAAGATCGCGATAGGCCTTGGGGAAGCTGGCATATTTGCGCGGGTGTCCGGTCGACCCGTCTGATCCGGTGACCACCCAGTCCTGCCGGGCGAAAGCCGCAATGTCGCGCTCGGCCATATTGAATGATGCAACACGCGCATCGCCTGCACGCAAAATCGCGATAGCAGCATCGACTGGTTCGAGCTGCATGGCCTCGGCAGTCTGGGCCAGCGTCTGGCCGAGTGTGACAGGCGCATCTTCGAGGATGCCTGTGACCAGCAGCTTTTCCGCTCCCCCGCGCCGGGCGAGCCCCTCTATCATGCCTTCACGAATGCGCGCTGCCTCGGCTGGATCGTCCAGCCGTTCACGCAAGGCCGCCAGCCCGCCTGCCAAGGCCCAGCGCGGCACCAGTGCATTGCTGATCCGCGTGCCCGATGCCGCCCATGGATATTGGTCTGCCGTCACCCGCTGTCCTTTGGCCTGGGCGGCCTCGATCAGCGCAATCATCTTTGCGCTATCGCCCCAGACTGCCGGGCCAAGCGCCTTGATATGGGAGATATGGACCGGAATCTGCGCGCGTCGTCCGATCTCGAGCGCTTCCTTTACCGCGCCGGTGACCGTAATATTGTAAGTGCTTTCATCACGCATATGGGTGTCGAAATATCCACCCATCGCACCAGCTACGCTGGCGATCTCGACCACTTCCTGTGTGGCCGCATAGTTTTGGGGCGCGTAATAGAGCCCTGCCGAAAGCCCCCATGCCCCCTCACACATGGCTGAGCGGGCGAGCGCTTTCATCTGTTCCAGCTCTGCGGGATCGGGTGCGCGGTTGTCCTTGCCCAGCGCTGCCTCGCGGATCGGCCCGAAGCCGGCAAGATAGGCAATATTTGTGCCAATACCTTGAGTGAGAACTTCCTCCGCCTGCGCGGCAATATCGGGCGTGCCATAGCCATCATTGCCGAGCATGACCGTAGTCACTCCCTGCATGGCGAAGGCGAGATTGGCTCGCTCTTTGGCATCGTCCGAAGCAATCTCGTCATCGGCATGCGTGTGCGGATCGATAAAACCGGGCGCGACGATCAGGCCGGCAGCTTCCACCAAGCGCTTGGCCTTGAAGCGGGCGGCGGCATCGCGGCCGATATATTGGATGCGTCCCTTGTCGATTACCAAATCCGCAAGGCGGCCCTCCGCCCCTGTCCCGTCAAAGACGGTTCCGCCAGTAATAATGAGATCGGCGCTGGTTGCTGACCGCTCATCAGCAAGTGATTGGCAGGCAGCGAGAGCTAGCAGGCCGAGACCTGCCCCCAAGACACCCGAGGCGGAGCGGGCGATCATTCAGCCGGAAGTTCCAGCATCGTTTTCATCATTGCCCGCGCCGCTGCTGTGCCCAACCGGCGGATCAACGCGCGATCGGTTTCGTCTCCCAGCTCGAACGTAGCGGTGGGGACGCCGTATTCGTCATAGATCCAGTTCTTCGACACCCCCTGACCGGCACTGTAGCCGGAATTTTCCTCGACCTTGTAATCGGGAAGACGCGCCTGGTAGTCGGCCAGCCAGGCATCGATTACGCCTGCGGGATCAGTCTCCAGATCCTTGGTCAGCGTGTAGACCACGTCCTGCTGCGTCGAATGAAAATCGAGGAAGAGCGAAAATTTGCGGTCCGGATCGGCGTCGATGGCCGCAATCAGATCGCCCATCTGCCGGGTTTCGGGCTGGCTGAACTTGCCCCAGTCGCGGTTGAGGTCGATACCTCCGGTGCCATGCCGCCAATGCCCGAGCGCAACGCCATCGGGATTGAGAAGTGGAGCTACGACGGTCTCGAACCGGGCGCGAAAACGGCGGGCGAGATCGTCGTCGGCAAGCAGTGCCTCGACGAAGGGAAACATAGCCAGCGCACCGGTGACCTCGGGAGGGTGCTGGCGGCCGACGAGGACGATCGTTTCACGCTGGGTGCTTGCGGGATCGGCAATGGTGAGGAGCGGGATATCGCGCCCCTGTGCAGACTGGCCCAATAGGCTGCGCGTGGCCGCGGGATGTTCAGCATATTGATCGAGCCAGGCGTCGTAAGTTGCCGGGACGATGATTTCCTGCGCGGAGATGAAGAAGGGTCGACCGTCGCTTTTTAGCGAGATCCGGGCCATTTGGCGGCCTGAGAATTCACTGACTCTCACCCGGTTCTGATCAAGATAGCTCCAGGTCACGCCGTCATGGCTGATCTTGGGCCAATAGCGATGGCCGTGAACCGTATAGGACAGGGAAAGCTGGATGTCGGTGGCTGCAGCCGGGGTCACCCGGAAGGCATACCAGGGGCTGGGATTGATCGGCGGCTCGTCCTCAGGCGCAATCGTGATGGCGATATTGGTGCCATCTTTGATCGAACACGAGCTGAGAGCGCCCGCCGAAAAATTGGTGTCGATCGCGACAGATGTGCTCGCGCAGCGTGCCTCCTCGACAAGGCTGACGCCAGACGAGACGACCGGCGCCGAGGACTGCGTCGTATTGCAGCCGGAAAGCAGCAAAACGCCGACAAGAGATCCAAGGAGAGATTTACGCATTCCAGTGGTTCCCTTGTCGGCCCTTGCCATTAGTTCAATCTACTTCAGCGGAAGTCTTTTAGAACTCCTTGCGAAGCGACACGGTGAACTGGCGTCCACGGGCCGAGTGCAGGTTACTAAAGAAGCCGAAGCTCTGGTCAGCAAGCGGCGGATCTTCGTTGAAGATGTTGTTGAAGCCCACCCGCAGGCGCGTCCCATCGAGCGCGGTGTCGTTCTCGATAGTGTAGCTGATCGCGGCGTTGAGCGTGAACCAGTCATCCACGGTGTAGAAGGCTCCCGTATCGTCCTGCGTGACACTGGTATCCTGCACCTTGCCGACATAGCGGCCGAAGAGGCTGGCAGCTACGGGTCCGCTTTCCCAGCGCAGTGCAGCAGTCCAACGCCATTTCGGACGGCCGTTCTGAAGGCGCAGCTCGCCGATATTGTCGATCGAGATGCCACCCGGGAGGGTTCCGTCTTCAACAGCATCGAGCAGTGACTGGCCATCGGCGCCCGGCGTCTGGAAGAAGCTGTCGAGGTAAGCCGCGTTCAGCTTGATATCGAAATCGCCCGCACCGAAGTCCGGCAGCGTGTAGAACAAGCCGAAGTCCCAGCCCTTCGACGTGCGGTTGTCGAGATTGCGATAGGGATCGAGCACGCGGATGACTGTGCCGGCAGCGTCAAGGCCGCTCCCTGCGAACAGATCGATCTGGTCCTGATCGGGATCGGCGCGAATGACATTGGGGTTGCTCGAACCCTGGAGGCGCAGCAGCAGGTCGAGAGCCAGCGCGTTCTCATCGCCGAACACGCCGACGATGCCGTCCTGCTTAACGCGCCAATAGTCGGCGGTAAGCGTCAGGCCGGGAATGAAGGCGGGCTGGAAGACGACGCCGAGGTTGATGCTCTCGGTATCTTCCGGCTTCAGCTCATTTGTACCGGTTCGCAGGCTGATTGTGCCTGAGCCTGAGCAACCGCCAAAATCGGTGATGTCACCGGCCTGGATTTGCGCATAACACTGGACAAAATCGTCACGCGTGTTTGAGCGGGTGGTACCCAGATCGTTCACCTGCACCAGGTTCGGTGCACGGAAGCCCTGCGACCAGGCTCCGCGGAACAGGAGCCCGTCGAACATGGTCCAGCTTGCCGCGACACGCGGAACAATGGTGGTTTCCTCGATGTCGCTGAAGCGCTCGAGACGGCCAGCCAGCTGGATGTTGAATTCTTCAACCAGCGGAATGTTCATATCGGGCGAAACCACCGGAACCAGAGCCTCGGCGAAGGCCGAGTAAACGTTGCGGCTGCCGCTGGTGTCGGGCGAGGGGCTGGAGCCCATCACATCGCTGCCGAAGAAATCGCCATTGAAGGAATTGGTATAGGTAATCGTTCCGTCGAGGCGCGGATCGCGATCGTCGAGGAAAGTTTCTCGACGCCATTCGACGCCCGCTGCAAGGCCCACCGGGCCGCCCGGCAATTCGAAGAGATCGGCACGCGAAACCTTGAAATCCGCCAGCGCAAGGCTGGTCTCGCCCTTGCGGAACACGTCAACCGTGAAGCTGTCAATCACCGACTGCGGATTGGGCGTGCAATCGCCGAGGTCCGGATCGTCGACGCAGGCGCCGTTGAACGGGTTGTAGGCGCTTGGATCGCTGCGGTTGATGGCAGCTTCGAACAGCGTGTTCGAGATACGATTGCTCGTGAAGTCGGTGCTGTTCGCTTGCGAGTAAACGAAGGCAGTATCAAAATCCCAACTTCCCAAATTGCCGCGAAGGCCGGTGACGATGCGGTAGACATTCTTATCGACGCGCACGTTGCGCGGCCCGGCATCGATCGGACGATAGTCTTCCATGATGATCGTCGCGCCTTCAGGCCCGATCCCGTCGATTCCGCTCGAAAGGCGGTTGGGGTTGGGTGAGCCATCAGGCCGCGTTTCGGCACCCAGCGGGTTCCAATAGGCCGTCGGCAGGATGGCAATGGGAACGGTGGTCAGGTTCGAACGCTGTTCCAGATTACGGTTCGAATCCGAACGGTAGAACGAACCTTCTGCGAAAAATTCGACCGAAGGGCTTAGTTCATAGCTGAACAGTGCTGCAAAGCTGTAACGGTCCTTCTCGGAGAAAAGGTCGCGGTCGCCTTCGATATTGTAACGCTGCGAGCGGTTAACCGTGGTTCCGTTATCGGCACACAACCCGTTGCCCAGATCGAGGAAACGGCTGTCGGAAATCGCGCTGACATCGTCGAATGCGCCGCAAGGACGTACGAAGAAGTCGTCATCGTTGAGATCGGTCGCGCTTCGCGAAGCCTGGATGTCGAACTCGCCCCATGGGGTGTCATTCGAGCTGTTGTCGAAGCTCAGATCGCCTTCGAATTCGGTGCCTTCGACCAGAGGACGGCGATCGCTGTCCGCCGCATAGTCGCGGATCGAGGAAGGCGCACCGTTCTCGTGGAAGTAGTAGCCATAAAGGCTCACATTACCGCGACCCTCGGCAAAGTCGAAGCCATAACCGCCGCGGATCGAATAGCTGTTCAAGCTGGTGCCCGTAGAGGCGCGATAACCTGCTTCGAGATAGCCGCCTTCAAGGTCCGGGCGCAGGATCGTGTTGACCACGCCGGCCACTGCGTCGGCACCATAAACAGCCGATGCACCGTCGCGCAGCACTTCGACGCGGCGAACGCTGCCGGGCACGATCTGGTTGGTGTCGGGCGAGACGACCGGGACCAGCAGTTCGGTCTGGAAGCCCGGGTTCAGCACCATGCGACGACCATTGACCAGCAGCAGCGTGTTGCCGGTGCCCAATGCGCGCAGGTTGATCGAGGCGATATCGCCGCGCGCGCCATTAACGCCGCCGACGGTGCTCTGGTCGTTGAAGGCAACCGAACCAGCCTGCGGGATGGCGCGGAACAACTCGTCGCCTGAACTCGGGTCGATGGTGTCGACATCAGCTTCCGAGACGACGGTGACGGGAAGAACATCGTCAACCTTGGCGCCCTGAATCTGTGAACCGGTGACCACGATCACGGTATCGGTATCGTCCTGGCTATCGCTGTCGGTCGAAACTTGCGACGGCGCTTGTGCGGCATCCTGGGCAAGCGCGGGCTGAGCCGCCAGCGCGGCGAATGCCGTGCCACACAGCAGGGCGTGAATGGGCCTGTTCGATTTGGTCATATGATCCTCCCTCAATTCGTGTGACCCGCATGCAAACGGGTTATCGATACCAATGCTGCCGCAACAGGCAGTTGAGGACAATCATGGCAAGGGAAGCAAAAAAGCCTGTGGGTATAGAGGCAGGTTATGGCCGCGGTGTAACCAGAGACGCAATCGTGTTGTCGAATTCGGCCAGGATTCCTCGCAGGGCAGTGACGCTATGGTCGATTTCTTCGGCGTTTGCGTGATCGGCCAGGACAGTCGCATAGATCTGGAATGTCGGAAAGTCATCGAGCATGTAGCGATGCAATCCAGTGCCCAGATGAGAGAAGGCAGTGTATTGGTCCGCGATGGCATAGCCCACGCGCTTGCGCACCAGAGACAGGGCGATGTGGTAGGTGTGGGCGGTCACGATCTCCAGCGGTTCGATCTCGCGTGCGGCCAGCGCGTCGCCGATCAGCGCGCCCAGAGGCCCGCTTTCGCGGAGGCCGATGAAATTGGCTTCATGCAGGATTGCTGGATCGATTGCCTCGCTCTCCTGGTCGATCGGTTCCCCTGAGACCAGGACCAGCTTGCCTTCGCCAATGGGGTAGGATTTCAGCCGCGTATCATCAAATTGCTCAAACCCGATGCACAGATCGCTCCGCCGCTCGTATAGGGCACGACTGATTTCGGCGGAATGCAGCGTTGTCAGTTCGAAACTGAACAGCGGATCGCTCTGCCTCATACGGGCGATCAGTTCAGGCGCCACCGAAAGGCTGAGTGAAGGCAGGACGCCAAGGCGCAGATGCCCTCCTCGCCGCTTGCGAATATTGGCAGCCGACCGCCGCAGGATGCGGATCTGATCATAGATCTGGTCGACGTCAGCATAGAGCTCATGCGCCGCCTCCGTGGCGACGAGGCGGCCCTTGTCACGCAAGAACAGGTCAAAGCCCAGCTGATCTTCAAGGTGGCGCAAAACCTTGCTGACCGATGGCTGCGACACGAAGAGATTGCGAGCCGCCCCGCTGATCGAGCCGGCGCGATAGACGTGATAGAATATTTCAATCTGCCGCAAACGCATAATTGCTTGTGTGCCGCGCCATCAGAGAAGGCAAGCCTAAGGCGTCAGCGTCTGTCGTATGCGATAATGTCGATTGCGTTATCTCCATATTGCGCCTCCGATGAGAAGGCTGAGAACGTGAGGAGAACAATCGATGTCTAGCAGATCGTTCGTTAACACGCCTGGGAAGAGCAAGCAATTGCACCGATGCTCAACCGGGATGCGTGACGTGGGGGTGGATTTCACGTTGCTATTTGGCGTGTCACAGTGCCTCACTGAGCTCAAGTGCGATATCTATTAAGAGAATTGCCGCAAAGCGTCCGACAACTAGGCGGCAGCTTTTCTAACTGCAGCTTTCAAAAGCAGACCATCAGCAATCGGCCCAGTTTCAGTCAAACCATTAAAGCCCAATCTCGAACGGCTTGATTCGCTCCTTGGTGAGCTCAGGTGCCTTTTCTCGTTCAACCTGCGGTTCCTGGTTGGCCGCTTGGATCTGACCCGCGCGCCGTCCCTTGGCTGCCGCTAGGCCAAGTCGCTCTGTGATTTCAGCGGCTGATGTCTTCTCGCCCAGATTGGTCGCAATCCCTCGCCCAACCTTTTCCCGGTTGTCGACGATCAGCGTAAGCTCGTCTCGCAGGCGCGTGATCGTGACGAGAAAGTTGCGCTGCGAGAGCAGTCGCCGCTCACGACTGTCGAGCACAGCGATGCCCTTATCTGCTGTGAGGCCCTGCGCCATGTGGGCGTTCAGCGCATAGGCTAGGTCGATGCGCTTCAACATCGGGTCGTTCGGCTTAAGTTTGTGCTCCATGCCGCTGGACGTCGTGACTGTTATTCCGTCCTGATCGATCGCGGTGACTGTTGCCCGGTCTGCATTTACCATTCCGCGTTTATGGTCGCCCGCCGTCCAACGGATCGCATCCCCGGTATAGAGATCGAGATCCTTCTTCTCGAACAGCTGCAATATTTGATCGCTGCCCTTCGCCGACAACCTCGCTGGCACGAAGCGGCGCAAATGCCCTCGCTCATCGCGAAGCGTAACAACACCCTTCTCGGTGTCTACGGCGGCGATCTCATGGCTTCCGCGCCCAAGCTTATGGCGCGATTGGCGGCTTGCCACCTCGAGCACCATGCCCGGCGCATAATTGCTCGCGTAACGCAATTCCTCGCGGGTCGCGTTTACACGGGATAGAACTGCAAGCCTTGCGCTCGCTGGTCCGATTTCGCCATTAGCGGCAAGCCCGGTTTGAACCGCGGCATTTATCTCAGAGCGCAGACGACGACCTGCCGCAAAGATCGAGGTGCGTTCGCGCTCGGCAGGCGGAAGGGACAGCCAGCGTTCCGCTGCAACGATTGCGCTGTTCTCCTGGACCTCGACAATGTGATCCTTGAGATGACCGAGGGCATCGCTGGTTTTGCCTGACTGTGCCGCTTGCTGCGCCCTCTTCAAGGTATCGGAGCGCGCACGAAGATTGTGGTCCATGCGCGCCGTTTCGGTCCCTGCGCGCTGCGCCAGAGCAAAGGGCTTGCCCGCTTCGACAGCCCCCAACTGCTTTTCATCGCCCATGAGAACTAGGCGATCGACTTTGAGCAGATTGGCAAGCCGGATCAGGCGGTCCTGGTCGCGGGTAGAGACCATTGAGGCTTCATCGAGAACAAGAACTGTGTCGCGAAATTCGTCGCGCGCGGTTGCCATCTCCGCTTTGCCTGCCCAGCCATCCAACAGATTACGATTCTGCCCGAGAAAGCGGTGCAATGTCATCGACGAAATGCCGGTTTCCTTCTCAAGCATGCGCACCAGCGTGTTCTGAACACCCAAGCCGATGATCCTCTTGCCGTGCTCTTCCAATAGCTGATTGAGGGGTCGCAACATGCTCGACTTACCCGCCCCCGCGACACCCTGGACGGCTACCACTCGATTGGTCGAAGACAGGATCAACCGGCCTGCTGCTTCCTGACCGGCGTTGAGTTTCCTGCCGTAGTTAATAGCCGCCGACGCTTGCAGATATGGCCCGGCGGTCTCGGCATCGAGGATCGGACGAACTGCGCCATTCCCCTTATCGATCTCGGCCAGCATGCGGGTCTCCAGCGTCAATGCATTGGATGTCGTCAGCCACCCTTTCTGCGTGCCTCGCCCGCGCAACAGCGCGCCCTGCTGGGCAAGTTGCCCAATGCGCTTTTCGACGGACTTCATCGTTGTCGGCAGGCCGAAATCGAGCGCAGCCTTGGCAAGATCAGTTGCTGTAAAAGCCGCCTCTCGTTCGGACAAATGCCGCACCGCCGATGCAACCGCGTGAGCCGTCGCAATCTCTTCGCGGCTCTTCATATGGAGTCGCTTAGGGATCAGCGGATCGCCCTCCTTGATGCCCATTCGCTCGGCGAGGCTGGCGATCATCGCCTTGCCCCGTGCGAGCAATGAGGGGCGATCATTCGCTCGCTTTGCAGCCGCTACAGTTAACTCGTGTGAACGCAGCTTCGCGTCGCGCACCATGCCTTCAAGGTCGAGCCTCTGATCCCAAGCCTGTCCTTCCCACTGGGCCATCAAGGCACCGCGATCCACATCGCTTTGCTTGGCCTGTCTAGTTGCCAGCGTCGCCACCACACCCGCCTCGAGCCCGCCGCCGCGCCGGGCTTCAAGCACCTCCTGACGCCGCGTTGAGAAGGCCATCACCGCGTCACGGTCTATGCCCTTGGCTTCGAAATTGCCGTGCTTTCCGAATGGGCCGATCCGGTAGCCAAGCTTCTCGACCTCGATCCGGAAGCGCGCCATCGTCATGGCATTTAGCAGCGTATTGTGCTGCCACAGCTTGTCATTGCGGAGCGCTCTCCACTTGCCATCCTTATCCTGCGTCATATTGGCGACGACGGCGTGGAAGTGAAGGTTCGGTTCCTGATTGCGGTTGGTGTCGTGCTGGAACAGGGCAACGGTCAGGTTGTCGCTCGCATGCAGCCGTTCTTTGCCACCCTTCTCGGTGCGATATTGGGCCGCATTCTTCTCTGCCCATTGGAGGGTTTCGACGACCGCCGCACGGTACACGTCAATGATCCGCTGATCCTTGCCGACGATTGCAAGAAGCGACCAGCTTTTGGGCAGCGAAAAGGTCAGATCTGTCCCGGCGCGATGGTACTGGCCCAGGTGCCCGATACGTTCGCCATTGGGGGGTTCGCCGCGCAAAATCGCCTCAAACGCCTTGGTCTCGACCGTGCCCGAAAGACCCAACCGCTCGGCCCCCTTACCGACCCAGATGCCTGACCGATCGGCGTCCGCCTTGGTGTAGTAATTGTCGTTGGCGAAGTAGTTAGCCGCACCGCCAGCCGAGCGCACATTGGCAACAGAAAGCATCGTTCAGCGCCCCTCGCGCTTCGCGGCTTTGCTCTCGCGATATTCGCGAATGCGTCGTTGGTAAGCGACCACAACGCGGTCCCGCAGTTCCTTGTCCTTGTGGGTTCGGAGCCAGCCATCGAGGGCGATCTTGGTGAAGAGCAGATCGGCCAGAACCTGATCTCGGAACGCATCGCCCTGAGGCTGCTCCAGAGCCTCGATGACGGTGAGTTTCAGCCATTGGCTGACGCTCATATGGGCTGCATCAGCAGCGACTTTAACGAGGGCATGAAGGTCTTCGTCGACATAGCATTGAAGGGCAAACCGCACGGCATCACCTGACGTTTGGCCGACCCTCCACGGCCCAATGCCCCCTCTGGACTGACATCAGTCTACGGCAGCGGTCACTCTGTAGGAAAACGCTATTTTTCGTATTTAACTTAAGGGCTTAGCGGAAAACAACTCACATGTGAGTTGCGGATCGAGAAGTGACATTAGATGACACTACTCGGCGACAGGTGGTCAAATGGCTGCGAAAACCGCAGAAATCCTCGCCTCCCAAATACCGGATCTCCGGGTACGGTGTGCCCTCCAATTTCCCATATTCCCCCGCGTGACCAGTCATTTCGCCGGTTCGTTCTTAAGGGGTTTTCCAGCCACTTCCAAAAGGACGCGCGCGCCCGCGCGGCCCAAGAGCGTACCAATTCAAGACTAAGGCTAAGCACGGTAAAAGGCCCCGCTGGATCGTGCCAGCGAGGCCTTCGGGAGCGTTAGATTGCGGTTGCGATCAGGCGGCCTTTGCTGCCTCTCCTTCCTGCGCCCTCGCAAGGAAATCGACCTGTTCCGCGATGATCTCGCAGCCATAGCGAGTTTGCCCCTCGGCGTCGGTCCAGCGGCTGTAGTGGATGCGGCCTGTTACCATGATCATGGCACCCTTCGTGACGTGCTCGGCGACGCTTTTCCCGATACCGTTGAAACAGGTGACCCGGTGCCATTCGGTCTCGGTCTGGCGGTTGCCTTCGCTGTCCTTGAAGCTGCGCGTGGTGGCGAGCGACAGGCTGGTTATCGTGGCGCTGCCGGAAGTTTCGCGGACTTCGGGAGTGTTGCCGACAAAGCCGACCAGTGTGACGGTGTTCTTCATTGTTCGTGTCCTTTCGAGGCATTCGATCCGTCCAAGGGGTCATCCCTTTCACTAAGCCCCGATGAGGCCGGGCACGGGCAGGACTGCACCGAGCGTATGCGAGGGGAACCCCGCCGATCGGAGTGGTGCGGGCAGCCGCGCGAAGCGTGGCAACACGGTCCGAATGGGCGCGGGTTGCAGCGCCTGTCCGGGTTCGGTCAGAGGCGTGATCAGTAAGGGGATGGTTCTAGAGGGGCGGAAGAACTCTGGGAGCCGAACACGAGGCACCGCATCCACTGCCCGTTTCCCTCGAGCAAATCCCTGTCCTGTCTTGTGAATCAGCCGCCTCTCGGCCAAGTATCGCACCATGAATGCTGTTGAGATCGAAGAGGCAATTTCAGAACTGGCCGCCCAGCCATTTGACCGGGCGGAGTTTCCATTCGCGTTTCTCGAAGCGTTCGGGCGCAAGGCGAACACGCTGAAGCAATTGCGGGCCGGGACAACGAATGCCTCTGACCTTCCCGGCGGCGTCCTCCAGCGCAACAATATCCATATCGCCACGTGCGATCCTGGCACGGTCGACGAGACGCTGAAGGCCCTGCGTGAAAGCCCCAAGACGGGCGCGGCGAAGGCCAAGTTCATCCTCGCCACGGACGGCGTCGACTTGCAGGCGGAGGATCTGGTCAACGGCGAATCCGTTGCCTGCGCCTACACCGATTTCCCGAACCACTTCGGCGCGTTCCTGCCGCTTGCGGGCATCACAACCGTCAAGCAAATCCGCGAGAACAGCTTTGACATCCGCGCCACCAGCAAGCTCAACAAGCTCTATGTCGAGCTGCTGAAAGAGAACCCCGACTGGGCCACGGCGGAACGCCGGCCCGACATGAACCACTTCATGGCGCGGCTGATCTTCTGCTTCTTCGCGGAGGATACCGACATCTTCAACGGAGAGGGCCTTTTCACCTCCACCGTCGAGCGGTTCAGCGACCGGGAAAGCTCCAACACGCATGAGATCATCTCCAACATCTTCCGCGCGATGGACACACCCACGCGGCACGAAGGCAGGCTGGACGATCGCTATCGCAAGGCGGCGAACATCCCACCCCACGCCGACGCCTTCCCCTATGTCAACGGTGCGCTGTTTTCTGGCAGCGTGGAGGTGCCGCGTTTCAGCCGCATGGCGCGCAGCTACCTGCTGCATATCGGCGGGCTGAACTGGAAACAGATCAACCCCGATATCTTCGGTAGCATGATACAGGCGGTCGCCGATGACGAGGAGCGCGGTGCGCTCGGCATGCATTACACCAGCGTGCCGAACATTCTGAAGGTGCTCAACCCGCTGTTCCTCGACGACCTGCGCCAGCAGCTGGAGGAAGCAGGCGACAATACCCGCAAGCTGGTAAACCTGCGCAATCGGATGGCAAAGATCAGAGTGTTCGACCCGGCCTGCGGATCGGGCAACTTTCTCGTCATCGCCTATAAACAAATGCGCGAGATCGAGGCCGAGATTAACAGGCGGCGCGGCGAGAGTGAGCGCGACAGCGACATCCCGCTCACCAACTTTCGCGGCATCGAATTGCGCGATTTTCCGGCGGAGATTGCTCGCCTCGCGTTAATCATCGCCGAGTTCCAGTGCGACGTGCTATATCGCGGCCAGAAGGAAGCGCTTGCCGACTTTCTGCCGCTCGATAGTCAGAACTGGATCACCTGCGGGAATGCGCTGAAACTGGATTGGCTGAGTATCTGCCCACCGACTGGGACAGGGGTAAAAATACAGAGCGACGATTTATTCGAAACACCGCTCGATCAATCCGAGATCGACTTCGAGAATACAGGAGGTGAAACCTACATTTGTGGCAACCCTCCCTACCTAGGCAGCCAAGATCAAACTCCCGAGCAAAAGAGAGATCTAGCCTCCGCGTTCGACGGGGCCATCAAATCGACAAAATCCGCAGACTATGTTTCTGGGTGGTTCATCAAGGCAAGGCGCTACATTTCAGAGTACGAAGGCACATTCGCGTTCGTGACCACCAATAGCATATGCCAAGGCCGACAAGTCGCGTTGTTTTGGCCTGCCTTTTTGGGGGATGATTTAGAGATCCGGTTTGCCGAGCCCTCCTTCATGTGGCGCAACTTGGCGTCCAAAAAAGCGGCTGTAATTGTTTCAATAATTGGGCTTGGTCGGCGCTCAGGCCGACCCAAGAAAATCTATGATGACGGGCAAGTGCAGGAAGTCCGATATATAGGGCCATACTTGGTACCCAATTTCGAAACGATTGTTTCGTCCAGCCGGAAGGTGTTGTCCAACCTTACGCCGATGTCGAACGGTTCAATGCCCAATGACAGCGGCGGCTTGCTAATGACCCCCGAAGAATATCGGGCTCTCGTAGGGAAGAACCCTGAAGCCGCTGAGTTCTGTCGGATGTTCCTTGGCTCAAATGACAGTATTCAGGGAGACATGAGATACTGCCTGTGGATTGATCATTCTGACCTCGCGAGAGCTCAATCTATTCCCGAAATTGCAAGCCGCATCGAAGTTGTTCGTGAGCATCGTGAGTCTAGCGACCGCCCGGAAACGAATGCTCTTGCTGAATGTGCATATGCATTCGGCGAGCGACGGCACCACAGCGGGTGGGCTCTTCTTATTCCTAGACACAGCGCAGAGGCCCGACCCTATCTGCCTTCGGTTGTAGTGAATGAACAAACTGTCATCGGGGACAGCGCAATTTCGATGTCCAACTTCAACCTGCATGATTTCGCGATCTATTGTTCACGAATGCACTTGGTGTGGGTTGCTACCGTCTGTGGGAAGATCAAAACCGACTATCGGTATTCCAATACCCTTGGCTGGAATACCTTTCCACTCCCCTCGACTGGGCTCAAGACTCAACATATTGTCGATCTCGATCGCTGCGCCGAGGACATCCTCCTCGCGCGCGGGGCGCATTTTCCCAAGACCATCGCCGAGCTCTACGATCCGGAGAAGATGCCCGAAAACCTCCGCCACGCGCACGATCGCAACGACGAGGTCCTGGAACGCATCTACATTGGCCGCCGCTTCAAAAACGACACCGAACGCCTCGAAAAGCTGTTCGAACTCTACACCAAAATGACCAGCGCGAAGGCGGCGTGAGGTCACGGCCAATTTCGGAGAGAATATGAAGTTAGTAAGGATCCGCTTCGATCAGGTGAACGAGGACGAGCCCGCTCCGCTGGTTGTCACCGTCCCACTCAATGACGACAACACGATTAGTCACGCCATTCCCCATGCTGGTTGGTGGGGAATTCCAAAGGGAAACAACTGGTGTCGCCCCGTGATCTTTAAGCCAGACGGCTCGGTAGACTTCGGCGGCGACCCGGAGGACAGTCATGGGGAACGCTATGGCGAAATGCAGATTTTTGGCCCACGCATCGAGGTGGGAGGGCGTTTTTACATGAAGGATTTGGAAGACGGGTCGTCGTCCGAATTCGTGGTCCGAGAGCTGATCGAACTCGATTGACCAATGTGCCCCTCTTAGTTATATCTCATTTGAGATACAGGAGATGGTATGAACGCCCATAGCTCAATGATTCACGTCCGGATGGACAATGATCTGAAAGACCGCGCGACCGAGGCGCTGGCGGCGATGGGTCTGTCGACCGCCGATGCTGTGCGCCTGCTGTTCCATCGCATCGCCACCGATCAGGCCTTCCCGCTGGAGCTCAAGGTTCCCAATGCGGAAACCCGTGCGGCGATGGAGGAGGCTGACGAGTTCTTCAAGAATGGCGGCACGCCCCGCTTCGACAATGCTGACGAAATGTTCGCCGAACTCGAGGAAGAGAGCAAGGCCCTGCGCGAGGCCGGAAAACAGAAGTCTTGAAAAAAGCGGCTGCGAGCAAGCGCACCGCGCTTCCCCGGACGATTGGATATGCGAAGTCCTTCCTGAAAGACTTCGAGCGGCTGTCACGTTCGGGCCGATACGATATGAAAAAGCTCAAACAGGTGATGCTGCTGCTCATCGCAAATGACGCGCCGCTCGGCCCCGAATGGAAGGACCACGCGCTGAAGGGTGAATGGCAGGGTCACCGCGAATGCCATGTTGGTGGCGATTTCCTGCTGATCTACCGCGTAGAAGACATTCCGGCACCCGGCGGCGGCATTTTCTTCACCCGCGCCGGAACACACAGTGAGCTTTTCAAATGAGCGCCAAGGATCAGATCATTCCCGCCGTATCGTTCACGACTGCCCAGACCGGCGCGTCGGCCAAGTCGGACGAGCTGGGCATGCGCCCGATGCAGGCACAAGCCTATGAGAAGCGCGGCGAGCAATATCTGCTGATCAAATCGCCACCTGCCTCAGGCAAATCGCGTGCGCTCATGTTCATCGCGCTCGACAAACTGGCGAACCAGAATGTCCGCCAAGCCATCATCTGCGTGCCCGAACGCTCTATCGGCGCAAGCTTTAACAGCGAACCACTGAGCAAGTCCGGTTTCTTCACCGACTGGAACGTCGCCCCGCAATGGAACCTGTGCAACACGCCGGGAGCCGATGACCCCAAGGTCGCGAAGTCGAAGGTCAAGGCGGTCGGCGAATTCCTTGCGAGCGACGAAAAGGTGCTCGTCTGCACCCATGCGACGTTCCGCTTCGCATTCGACGAGCTTGGCCCGGAAGCATTCGACAACCGCCTGGTCGCAATCGACGAATTCCATCACGTCTCCGCAGATGCGGGCAACCGTCTGGGCGCGCAGCTTGCGCAGCTGATCGGGCGCGACAAGGCGCATGTCGTGGCGATGACGGGCAGCTATTTCCGGGGTGATGCGATTCCGGTGCTTGCGCCGGAAGATGAAGTCAAGTTCGAGACCGTCACCTACACCTACTACCAGCAGCTCAATGGCTACGAGTATCTGAAGACCCTCGATATCGGCTACAGCTTCTACACCGGGCCTTACACCGAGAAGATTTCGGCGCTGCTCGATCCGACGGTGAAGACCATCGTTCACATCCCATCGGTCAATTCGCGCGAGAGCCTGAAAGACAAGCATCGCGAAGCCGAGGACATCATGAACCACCTCGGCGACTGGCAGGGCATCGATCCGGAAACAGGGTTCCACCTGATCAAGACGGCTGCAGGAAACGTGATCAAAGTGGCCGACCTGGTCGACGACGATTCCGCCAAGCGCGATCGCGTGGCCGCAGCCCTGAAATCGCCCGATGCGCGGTCGGATCGCGACTTCGTCGACATTATCATTGCACTGGGTATGGCGAAGGAAGGCTTCGACTGGATCTGGTGCGAACACGCGCTGACGGTCGGCTATCGCTCCAGCCTGACTGAAATCATCCAGATCATTGGCCGGGCAACCCGTGATGCGCCGGGCAAGACCCGCGCTCGCTTTACCAATCTGATCGCCGAACCGGCTGCGGACAGCCCGCTCGTCGTCGACGCAATCAACGATTACCTCAAGGCGATTGCGGCGAGCTTGCTGATGGAGCAGGTGCTCGCGCCCCGCTTCGACTTCACCCCAAAGGACGCAGGGCCGAAACCGGACTTCGACTACGGGCCGGGCGGATACAAGGAAGGTGAGACCAATTTTGGCGTGAACGATCACGGCCAGATGCATTTCGAAATCAAGGGTCTCAAACTACCAAAGAGCGTCGAGGCGACGCGTATCTGCCGTGAGGATCTCAACGAGGTCATTGCCACCTTTGTGCAGGACAAGTCAGTCGTCGAACGCGGCGTATTCGATCCCGACGTGGTTCCAGAAGAGCTGACCCAGCTCAAGATGGGCAAGATCATTCGGGAAAAGTACCCCGAATTGAGCGAACATGATCAGGAAGCCGTCCGCCAACAGGCGGTTGCTGCGATGACTCTGACCCAGCAAGCTAAGGCTGTGCTGACAAGCGATGGTGACGGCGAGATCAAAGCAAATACCGCGTTCATCGAAGGTGTACGCAAGTTCGCGCTCAGCGTGACAGACCTCGACATCGATCTTATCGACCGGGTCAATCCGTTCGAGGCAACGATAGCGGTCTTGGCCAAGTCTATGGACGCAAAGACCCTGTTGCAGGTTCAGGCGGTCATCAACGCAAAGAAGGACAAACTAACCTACGAAGATGCGCGCGCACTTGCTGAGCGCGCGCTGGAATTCAAGCGCGAGCGCGGACGGCTGCCGTCGCTGACTTCTCAAGATGCGTGGGAACGCAAGATGGCCGAAGGCATCGCTTTCCTCCAACGCCATGCCACCAAAGAGGCCAGCAATGGCTGAATTGAGTGACCTCGAACTGCTGGCCGAGCTTGGTGTTGAAACAGCACCCGAGCCGGTTCGAAAGCTGACCCCGCTTCAGGAACGCATCATAGCGGGATTCGAGGACATACAGCGTTTCGTCCAAGAGCATGGACGCCTCCCCAGGCATGGGGAGGATCATGACATCTTCGAGAGGCTCTACGCTGTCCGCCTTGAGAGGCTGCGCGCTCTTCCCGAAGCGCAAGAGATCCTGGCAAGCATGGACCCCGACGGCATTCTGGATGCAGCCGAGCCGTTAGGGAAACCATCGGACGAGCTAGACGACACAGCACTTCTGGCAGAACTTGGAATCCAACCGGGCTCCGAAGATGACATTACAAAGCTGCGGCATGTGAGTTCTCGGGCCGAGAAGAGAGCGGCTGAAGAAATCGCCAACCGTGAAAGGTGCGAGGATTTCGAAGAGTTCAAGCCGCTGTTCGAGGCGGTGCAGATCGATCTGAAGGCAGGTAGCAGACAGGCCAAGGCGCTCGGCAATTCCGAGGTCACACTGGCCGAAATCCAGCCGGGGAATTTCTTCATCGTCGGCGGGCAACTCGCATACATCGCCGCCTCGACCGACGCCTTTACGACTCAGTATGAGCGGGCTGATCGCCGTGTCCGAGTTATTTATGACAACGCGACCGAGGCGACGATCCTTTCACGCTCATTCCAGAAGTCGCTCTATCGGGACGAGTCCGCTAGGCGCGTGAGCGAGCAAAGCGCAGGACCGCTTTTTGGAGACACCGCTGAGCCCGACGATCTGGAGAGCGGCACGATCTACGTACTCCGCAGCAAATCGTCGCATCCCTATGTCGACGAGCATCGCGAGCTGATCCATAAGATCGGCGTTACAGGGCAGCCGGTCCTCAGCCGGATTGCCAACGCGCGTAACGATGCGACTTTCATGCTCGCGGACGTCGAAGTCGTGGCCGAGTACAAGCTCTTCAACATCAACCGGACCAAGCTCGAAAGGCTGATCCATCGTGCGCTCGGGCCGGCCCGCCTTGATCTTTCAGCAGGCGATCGATTTGGCAAAACTGTCCAGCCGCGCGAGTGGTTCCTTGTCCCGCTTTCGATCATCAACGAATTGGTGGCACGGATCAGTGACGGTACTGTCACGCAGCATGTGTACGATCCCGCAAGGGCGGAGTTCGTTGCCCGAGATGACGTCTGACTTGTGGTTGGTAGCAATCAGGCGAAGTTAGCTCATGGCACGTCAGTTCACCCGCTCCGAGTTCTATGAGCTCGTCTGGTCCAAGCCAATGACGCACTTGGCAAGGGAATTCGGTCTTTCTGACGTCGCCTTGCACAAGATTTGCCGCAAGCACGATGTACCCAACCCTCCGCTGGGATGGTGGGCAAAACATGCAGCGGGCCAGAAGGTCAAACGAACGCCGCTACCCAAGCTGAAGTCGGGCATTTCCGATACGATCGACATCGCTGGCGGAGAACTATGCAACGAACCCGATTCCGTCGCGCAAATCCGCGAAGAGGCCCGCCTTCGGGCCTCGGCATTCGATCCCAAAAAGATCGATCAGAAACATTCCATCGTAGCGCGATCGATGGCCAAGTTGCGCAAGACAAAGCCTGACGAACGGGGATTGGTGAGGCTCGCTCAGTCCGGCTTGTTCGACGTAGAGATCGCGCCGGATTCAATCGATCGGATTGAGCTATCGCTCAACCGAATAGTCACGGCAGCACAGGTCCAAGGCTTTGAACTCAGCGGCAAGGGTGAACGCGCAGCGTTCACGGACGGAAAAGTGATTGTCCCCTTCAATCTAAAGGAAGCAATTAAGCGGTCGCAGCACGAGCCCACGCCCGAGGAATTGGCGAAGGAAGAGAAGGAACGAAAACGGCGAGAGCGGCGCTGGGCGCGGAACGATTGGGATTACGTCCCGAGCTTTTCCTCATTTGGCCACTCGCCAGAATGGGATTACGCACCGACCGGCAAGGTATCGTTCGAGTTCGATCTCTATCTGCGATACTCGTCAGCTCTCCGCCGCTCCTTCAAGGATGCCAAGATCCAGCGCCTGGAAAACATGGCAAACGATATCGCCGTTGGTCTTGCTGTTCTGGCCGCTGCCAAGCGCGAGGATGACAGAAGGGCCGAAGAAGACCGCATCCGTGCGGAAGAAGAAGCGCGTCGGCGCAACGAGGCTCGACGGCTAGCCTATATCGAAGACCGGCGCCTCAAGGTGCTTGAACTCGTATTCGAGCGGGTTGAGAGGCGCGATCGCCTCCGCCGCATAGCCAGCCAACTAACTGAGAAACTCAAGGCCACGTCCTCGCCGCGTTCCGGCGAGTTTCTTGATTGGCTCAATGCAATCGTCGAGCGAGCCGAGCGCGCTTCGAGTGTCGAAGGATTCGAGGTCTTGTTCGAGGCTGAACACGTGTTTGGACCAGACGATGATAAGGGCTTCTACCCTTCGCGCTATGGCTGGTAACCAAAGGCCGAGCGACACACGACGCGGCTGATAGCCAGCCCCCACGATCTCGGGATGTCCGCTCGCATCCGCTCAAAAGTGTGGGCCTGAGTGTGGGTCTGGTGGACGATGAAGTCTCCATATCGATATGATATCAAATTGTTATTTCAAATATAGGTCGGACTCCGTCTCCGCCACTGGCTTCTCGGGCCGCCATCCGAATCCTCTCTTGAGAAAGGCGAACGTCCGTCCGGCGCGAACGCCGAACCGGTCGGTCAACCGGCGAGGATACGGCTGTGGGGAAGAGGGATGCGGTGCGCAGGCATTGGTATCGCGCCGCCTTCGTTCAGCAAGACTGTCTGGCAATCGCGTCCCGGTGCCCCTCCCGCGCGGCGGCGGGCCGGGGACCGGGACACGCCCTGGCGCCTACGGCTGGTCGAAGAAGTCGACCTTGCCGGTGTCGAGGTCGTAATGCGCGCCGACGACCTTGAGCTCGCCCGCCGCCTGCGGGTCGAGCAGCAGCGGGTCGGTCGTGGTGCGCAATTGCTTGACCACGCGCGACACATTCGCGCGGATGGCGTTGTCCAGCATGTCGCCCTCGCTGCCCCGGACTTCGAGAACCGCGGGAATGATCGGTTCGATCATGCGGCCGATGCTGCCCGGGAAGGTGGCGTTGTCGTCGACGACTGCCTTGGCCGCCTTGACCGCGCCGCAGGATTCGTGGCCCATGACCACGATCAGGGGCACGCCCAGCTCTGCCACGGCATATTCGATCGAGCCCAGCGCCACCGTATCGACGGTATTGCCCGCATTGCGGATGATGAACAGTTCGCCCAGCCCGCGGCCGAACAGGATCTCGGGCGAGACACGGCTGTCGGAACAGGTGACATAGGCCGCGAACGGCGCCTGTCCCTGTGCGATCTCGAGGCGGCGCTCGCGCCCGACAGGAGCGGCCGTCGGCACGTCGTTGAGGAAGTTGCGATTGCCCTCGATCAGCAGTTCGAGCGCCTGATCGGGAGAGAGCGCGGTCTTGCCGTCGACCACGGGGGCCAGCCGGGCGGGCTGCGGGGCCTGGGCCGCGGCCATGCCGGTACCGGCAGCCATCGCGCCGCCGGCCACTGCGGCACCGGCGAGTACATTGCGTCGAGACATCCCGCACTATAATCCAATTCGAATTCTTGCGCCGTACCCATAAGAAAAGCTAATGGGAGAGCATGGCTACTCTCAAGCAGATCGCGATCTTCGCGAAGCTCGCCGACACCGGCAATATGAGCGAGGCGGCGAACGCCCTTGCGCTGACCCAGCCGGCTTTGAGCCAGCAGCTGCGGACGCTCGAGACCAGCCTGGGGCTCAAGCTGTTCGAACGCGTCCCCAAGGGCATGCAATTGACCCCGGCAGGACGCGACCTGTTGAGCGCGGCGCGCAATGTACAGAATGCGGTGCGCGACTTTGATGATGCCGCCGACCGCGCGGCCGAACGCTTCGTGGGATCGATCCGTTTTGGAGTGACACCAACGCTCGGCCCCTACCTCATGCCCAGCGTGATCAAGACGCTGCATCGGCGCTACCCGGGGCTGCGGCTGTACATCCGCGAAGGCATTCCCGACCAGCAGCACGCGGAACTGGCGGCCGGAGAACTCGACATGGTGCTTTCCCCCTTGCCCATAGCGGGCCGGGGTCTCGCCATCGAACCGCTGTTCCGCGAGCCGCTGCGCATCGTGGTCCCGCCCGACGATCCGCTGAACGAACGACCGCGACTGGTCGCTGCCGACTTCGCTGGCCGGACATTCCTCACGCTCGACCACCGTCACCACTACCACCGCCAGCTGGAAAATATCTGCAGACATCTGGATGCCACCGTGCTGGCCGATTACGAAGGCACCAGCCTCGATGCCGTGCAGCAGATGGTCGGCTCGGGCGTCGGGCTGGCGATACTGCCCGAACTCTACATCCGCTCCGATGCAGGCGGGCTCGATGTCGTCCGCATCGCCGAACCGGAAGGATGGCAGGAATATCGCAGCGTGGGCGTTGCCTGGCGGTCCTCGGCCGCCTTTGCCGAACTCTATACCGAAATCGGTGAAACCATCGCCGAAGAAGCGCGGATCCGCCTGTCGGGTGCCGGCCCCAGGGGCTAACCGGCCGGCGGATCGCAGGCGTCGCCCGCCCCGCCCTCGTCCGCGTGGTGGGCGCGCTTGGGGGCAGGATAGGGCAGGTCGAGGACGGTTTCGGCGCGCGATCCGCGATGGCGCACGGTCAGCCGCAAACCGTCCTCAGCAATTGCGAAGCCGATCGTCGCGCTGCTCGTCACCAGCGTTCCCTGCGGCGCTGCACCGGCATCGCTGCAATAGCTTTCCGCGCAGCTTTCGCAGCCTGCACCCCCCGCAACTGACCAGGCCGCAACCAATCCTGCGCAAGCGAGCCAGAGGCTAGTCAGCATGACGGGTTTCTCCGCCGTTCTGCACCACGGTGAAACCGCCCCCGCCCTCGGACGGACCGGAATAGGTGATCCGCAGACTATTGTTGTCGCCGTTCTGCGTGATGCTGACATCGTAACCGCTGCCCGACTGAGTCACTTCGACCGCGTTCCCCGAACCTTGCTGCGTGACGGTGGCCCCCAGTTCGCTGCCGCGCTGGTCCCAGGTGATCGAGTTCCCGTCGCCCTGCTGCTTGAGTTCGGCCTGGAGGTTGCCATTGCCCTGGGCGTCCTGGGTTAGCTGCACCGTATTGAGATCTCCCGCCATCTGGACGTTCGCGGTCATGCCGTTCGCCGCGCCCGACTGGTCGATCGCGCCATCATTTTCGCGGCCCGACTGCGCCAGCGAAGCGCTGCGGACGGTGCCCCCACCCGTTTGCACGATCGAAGCGATATTCTGCACATCCGCGCTCTGGTCGATATCGGCTTCGACCGTCCCCGCCGCAGGCTGCGCATTGGCCTGTTCGATCGTCGCCTCGTTGTTGGGAGAAGTCTGGTCGATGGAAGCGATCGTCCCGCCCGTTTCCTGGAAGATGCGGGCCATGTTGTTGTCGGTCCCACTGCCCGCCTTGATCGACGCTTCACCGGCGGTGCCCGTGCCCTTCTGGCTGATCTCGCCTTCGTTGGCGTTGCCGTTCTGGTCGATCTGGGCTTTCAGCGCGGGCCCTTCCTGGGCCACGGTTGCGCGGCCGCGGCCACCGGGCTGGGTGACGCTCGCATTGCTGCCCGTGTCGCCGCCCCCGCGTCTCTGCTCGATCGTCGCGCGATTCGCGCTGCCGCCCTGATCGATGTCGACCGTGTCGGTACCCGAAGCGGCATCGACGACCTGGTCGACCGTCGCCTCGTTCTCGTCGGTGTTGTCGGTCGACTGGTCGATCCCAGCGACGCTGCCGCCACCCGCGCCGCGCTGGCGGACGACCGCGGTGTGCGTGCTGCCGGTCTGGTCGATATCGGCCGAATTGTTGCCGCCCGCGCCGCTCTGCTCGATCAGCCGTTCAAGGCTTACCGAACCCGCGCCCGCCTGATCGATCTGCGCCTTGTTGTTCGGCGAATTTTCCTGCCGCACTACCGCGCTGCCATCGGTCCCGTTCTGGTCGATCGTGGTGACATTGCCCCTCCGGCCCTCCTGCACGATGGCAACTTCCGATTTCTCGCCCGCCTGCGCCACGCTGGCTTCGTGCGCCCCATCCTCGCCGCGCTGCGAGATATCGGTGGTGTTCTCGCCGCCATCCACATCGACGTCTGCCACGTTACCCCGGCCCGAACCGGTCTGCACCAGTCGCGCGCGGCTTGAGGGGCCATTCTTGATCGCGATCGACGCCTTGGCGCCGATCTGGGTCTGGCGCACCTGGCCCGTGCTGCCCCCGCCCTGCGACAGCGTGACATCGGCCAGCGTACCGCTCGCTTCCTGGACGATTTCGCTGCGATGGTCGTGGCCCGCAAGCGTATGCGTCTGTTCCGCACCGCTGGCGCTGCCGGCGGGATTGGCATGCTGGATGCCGACCGAGAAATTGGCATCGCCCTGCTGGCGGATATCGACCACGCCCTTGTCGCCGCGCTGATCGATATAGGCCGTGCTGTCGGTGCCCGCAGCGCTATCATTGCCCAGGCGGATCGTCGCGGACGAGCCGTCGGCTCCATCACCCGCGTCGTCGCTCTGGTAGATGGCCGCGGCATTATCGACCCCGAGATAGGTGATCCGCGCCGTCGCCCCGCGCGCCTTCTGGAAGATGCCGCGGGCCGGGTCGGGCTGTAGCTGCCGGCCGGTGAACAGCTCGATCGCCGTTACTTCTTCCAACGTACCCGACTGGTCGGAGCGCTGGACGATTTCGGCGGTGCTGGTCTCCCGGGTCACCGCGTCGGCCTGTTCGACCAGCGACCCGGTGCCGCTTGCGCCGCCATCCTGCGCAGCTGCGGCTGATGGTACACAGGCCGCATATCCTGCGCTTAACGCCGATACGGCTGTCGCCGCGGCCAATGTGTTGAGCTTCTTCATGGTTTCCTCCTTTGCAGTGGGGATCGCGGGCCAGGCCCTAGTCCTCGTCGGATCGGTCGGCTGAGGCCGTGTCCTCGTGCTGGGACCCAGTGCGCGGTGCCTTGTCGTCCGTGCCCGGATCCTCGTTCTCACCGCCGTCATCGGCGAACAGATGGGCGTTGAACGGCTGGTCGACCTGCCGCTCCCAGAATTCGAGGCAGAAGGTTTCGAAACGTCGGCCCAGCTCGAGATGCGCGCGCTCGTCCTCCCAGCCCTGCTTGCGGCCGAACAGCTCGTCGACGCGGTCGAATTTCGCGAGCCGCTCGGTGCATTTGGCCGCCTGTTCGCGCGCCAGGGCGACCACATCGGCCGGGCCAACAATGCCGGCGAAGTACAGCCGCAGCAGGCCCGGCTCGTTCATCGGCTCGCGCATCCAGTTGCGCAGCACGGCTTCGCCCGCCGGGGTTACGATAAACGAGTGGCGCTGCCGCCCGATGCTGCGTTCCTCTTCCTCGTAAAGCAGCCCGGCCGCCGCGAGCCGCGCCATTTCGCTGTAGAAGGGGTCGCGCTCGCGATCGGCATAGGCGTTCCGGTCGTGCCGCCTGACGGTGACCACCAGATAGGCAAGCAGGACGAGGATGCAGGCGATGATCAGGATGATGAGCAGCATGGGGTTACTCCGCTTCGCTCTGGTCGCGGCGCTCGGCCGAATGCTCGTTCGCGACATCGTTCCAGAAGGTCAGGCAGGCACGTTCGAAGCGTATGCCCAGCCGGCTGGCGGCGAGCGCGTAGCGCCACTCGGGCCGGTTCACGAGCAACTGCTCGAGGCGTTCGTATTCGGCCTTGCGGGCGGCATGGATTGGGCGCCGGCTGCGGGCCACCTCGAGCGGGTCGTGCCGTTCGACGATCCCGGCGTAATTGCGCATCAGGAAGCCGGGATCGTTGGTCGGCTCGCGCAGCCACGCCCGCAGCCCGGCCTCCCCCGCCGGGGTTACCGTATAGGTGTGCGACTCTTTGCCTTCGTAGTCCTTCTGCGAATACAGCAGGCCGCAATCGACCAGTTCGTCGGGCTCGGCGTAAAACGGCTGGCGATCCTGATCGAAATAGTTGTTGCTGTCGTGGCGCCGCAGGGCGGCGACGATCAGGCTGGCCAGGATGACCACGATGACCAGGATGAGGATGATCGTAAGCATGGCTGGGCCTTTCTCGCCTAGTTGCTGCGCGTCGGTTGGGGGGAAGCGGGTGTTTCGGTATCCGCAGTTGCCTGATCGGGCGCGGCGCCTTCGCTCTCGTCTTCGAACAGGGCGGCGACCGCCCCCTTCAGCGTGGGGCGCATGAGCACCCGGTCGCCAAAGACGATGACCACCTGCTTGAGTTCGGGAACGCTGGACAATTGGGCGCCGAGCAGTTCGGACACGCTCGACTTGTCCGCCTGGACGAACAGCGGCTGGACATAGAGCACTGCATTGTCGAGCGGCACGGTCAGCAGCTTGCCGCGCGAGACGCGCGAACCGGACTGCATTCGCAGCGTCATCCATGCCGAGATCCGCGGATCCTGATCGATCCGCGCCTGTGCCTGCGAGGGCCCCACAACCGTCGTGTCCGGAGCGAATTCGTAGGAGGTCAGCCGCCCCAGCCGGTCGCCGTCGCTGCCCCCGACCAGATAGCCCGACAGGACGTTGCGGCTTTCGGGACTGAACGGCTGGACGATCGCGAATTCGGCGTCGTCCTCGCCGGGAAAACGGGTTTTCAGCCAATAGGGGCGCAGGTCGGCATTGCGCTGTTCGTGGCCGGGCCGCGCGCGTTCGCGGCGCAGCGAGATGAAATTGGCGTCCTGCGGGATCTGCCAGGCACCCTCGCGCGCATAATAGGCGTCGGGCGCGCGCATGTGATAATCCGCCCAGATCACCGACTGGATCTGGAACTGGTCCTGCGGATAGCGGAAATGCGCCCTGATCTCCGCGCTGGCTTCTTCGACCGGTGTGAAGGCGTCGGGAAACGCGCGGCGCCAGGCCTCAAGCAGCTTGTCGTCCGGGTCGGTGACGTACAGCGTCACACTGCCATCATAGGCATCGACGATCGCCTTCACGCTGCCGCGCACGTAGTTCGCGCGCTGCGTGCGCCGTTCCAGCAGCCGAATGAACTCCGCCGGGATGATCCCGGAATCTTCCTGCTTGCCCTGGAAGACCTGCGACAGATCGCCCAGGTTCACCCGCTTGGAATAGGGCATCATGTCGCTGGTCGTGTAACAGTCGATGACCCATTTGATCCGTCCGTCGGCGGCGACCGGATAGGGGTCGGAATCCACTTCGAGGAACGGCGCCACGCGCTTGACCCGGTCGCGCACATTGCGGTGGAACAGGATGCGGCTGTCGTCCCCCAGCAGCGTCGTCAACGCCAAACGCAGGTCCCAGAACCGGGTCGCGAACAGCAGTCGGGGCACAAGCCCGTCGATCGGAACCCCGCGCCCGCCAGCGTAATCATGCTTGGCGAAGCTGCGCCCTTCCTGCGGCCGGTCGAGTTCGATCGTCTTGGTCCCGACGATCGAGAACTCGGGCGAATTTTCGCCGAAATAGACCTGCGGATAGCGTACAAACAGCGGCCCCATCCCGGCGCTGGGCGCATCGCCCGAGAGGAATTTCGGCAGGCCTGCCGGAGTCGATTCGACCGCCGATGCCGAGACGAGACCGTAGCCATGCGTGTAGATCATCCGTTCGGATTGCCAGCGCCGCGAATGCTCGGGCAGGTTCTCGGTATTGACCTCGCGTGCCGCGATCATGACCGGCTGCAATTCACCGTCGATGCGGTAACGATCGACATCGATGTCGGTGAAATCAAAATAGGCCCGGAACGCCTGCAATTCGCGGAAATTGATCAGCAGCGTTGCAGGGTCCCACAGCCGAAGCGATTCAAGTAGGCGCCGGTCGCCTGCGATCGCCTGCAGATCGCCCGTTCCGGCAATCGACGCAGTGCGGCGTTCGACCTGTTCGAGCGCAAAGCCGTAGCGGGTGAATTGGAGATGGTCCTCGATATAGGGCCGCTCGCGTTCGAGCTCCTGCGGTTCGACGACGATCAGCTGGAACAGGTTGGGATAGAACCGCACGATCGAGAGACCGATGAGGATCAGGTACACGATGATCGCGGTCGGGATGATGTAGCCGGGTCGGCGGATGTTGACCTGGAACATCACGAAGCCGGCAACCACTGCCGCGGCGACGAATTTGTAGGCGAGCAGGCTGGCATTGGAATCGGTGAACCCCAGCCCGGTCACCACGCCGCGCTCGGAATAGCTGAGCAGGTGCAATTGCAGCAGCATCCCCCACCCCAGCAGCGCCATCAATGCGAAGACGAGTGCCGACAAATGCAGATTGACCTGGAACGGCAGCATCGAATTGGGCGCCTGCGGCCGGATGCCGCCGAACACATAGCTGGTCAGCGCGGTCAGCAGCAGCACCACCAGCACGCAGACGAAAAGCCAGTGATTGATCGCGACATGCAGCGAGAGCTCGAACATGAAGTAGCTGAGATCGCGCCCGAACTGCGGATCGTTACGCCCCCACTGCTCGCCATTCGCCCACAGGATGTAGTCCTGCCAATGCGGATAGGTCTGCAGCGCGAGCAGCAGGCCGCAGATCAGCGCGATGGTAATCACGATAGGCCGGAAATAGGGTTCGGCCGTGCGCCGCCAGCTGTCCACGCGCCGCTCGTCCGCGGAAATGATCCGGTCGACCCGGGCCAGCTTGTGCGCCAGCAACATGTTGCCCGCGACCATTGCCGCCATGAACAGGAACGGCACCACCCCCATCCAGATCTTGGTCTTCACGATGGTCAGATAGACATCGAGATAGCCGATATCGTCGAACCACAGGACCTCGGTGTAGAAACGGGCGGAAAAGATGACCGCGAGCAGGAAAGCGGCCAGCCCCACGATCCAGTAGAACAGCGTGCTGGTCACACCGCCGAGGAGGAAGAACGTCGCCGCGCGGACCTTGGTGGAAGGGCGCAGGGTCATGACAGCTCCGGCGGCTTTCCCGCCAGCGCGACTTCGACCGAATGCGCGGCGCGGAAGATCTTGTCGAGGTCGGCCTGTTCTTCGACGGCGCGTATGGCAGCCCGTTTCACCAGTTCGGTCTGCGCGGCGATCCGCTCGCGCTGCTCGGCGCGATGCGCGGCGGCGCGGCCGACATCCTCGAGCATTTCGCACAGGCGCAGCATGACCGCCATGTCGCCCGGGCAGGTGTTCCTGAGCGGGGTGACGACCATGTCGAGATAGTCGCCGAAAGACCGCCGCGGCACTGCGATCCGCACGATCCCATCGTCATCCTTGATCAGCCGGTCGCCCAGCCGGTGCTTGGACAATTGGACGAGCACGATTTCCGCCGAGCGGATCGATGCACGAGCAGTGGTCGGATCGTTGATGGCGCTCGAAACCGCGCGCAGGGCGATATCGACCAGCTGGGTCAGCCCGAAGGCGACATCCGCCTGGACGCTGCGCTCATGCCCGAGTTGCAACGACCGGATCACGCGCTTGCGCAAATCGCCCGTAGGATCGGGCTGCTCCCGGTCGGGATCCCGCGTCCACACCCACGCCAGCGCGGTATCCATCACCGCCTGGTCGCCGAGCAGGTAGGTGTATTCGATAACGAGGTCCTCTTTCTGCGCATAGCGCAGCAGGAGCCGGGGATTGATCCGCTGGATGATGCCCGAAGCCGGCGCGAGGACCGGCACCGCATGTGCCGGGATGTCGGGCAGTTGGGGTTTGGGGTCGTCGTCGGTGAGCGCTTCGTAATTGGCGGAAATCGACGCGACGGTGTGCTCTTCGACCTGCCGCAGCACCTGCTCGATCCGGACCGCGTGGACGATGTGGTGAATGAAATAAACGAAGGCGACGACGCTCGCGAGCGCGAAGAGGAATGCCAGCGTCACTGCGAATTGGGGAACGAACCCCTCCTTCTCGTGGATCGAGCGGAGCACCGTGAGGCCGTAGACGAAGGTGAAGATGAACACCGCCATCACGAACTGCGTGGCACGGTCGCGGATGAATTGCCGCGGGACGCGCGGGGAATATTGCGCTGCCGCGACCTGCAGCGCCACGATCGTCACCGAGAAGGCGATCGTGACCACGGTCAGCGAGGTGGTCGCCACGATCTCGACCAGATTGCGCGCTCCCACCGGGCCGCCCGTGGTCAGCACGCCGCCAAGGCTTGCGGAAGTGGTGAAGTCCAGCCGCGCGACCGATGCCGCCGTGGCGATCGCCCCGAAAATCGCCAGCATGGGCGCGATCCAGAACGCGCGATGGACCCGCATCCGCAGCCGTCCCAGAATGGCCGAATAGTTGATCGGTATTCTCATGGCTGCGCTCGCCGGGCGTGCAGCGCCTGGGGACGTTGCTTGGGCCCGCGGTTGAGCAGGGCTGCCAGATAGGAGGATCGCCGCGGGCGCAGATCTTCGTCATAGCCGAGATCGTGGCTGACCGCCGCGACGAACGCGCGGGTCTGCCGATCGGCAAGGAACCAGTTGCGATAGCGGGTATAGGCATCGCCGGGACGACTGTCCGTGTCGGCGACGTCACCCAGCGCGTGGCATATCTCGCGGTAACGCATGACCGATGGCGCGCCCTGCAGTGTGTCGCTGCGCATCGTGGTTTCGAATTGGGCGCGCGATACCGGCTGCGGTGTCGGCCCGACGGGCATCGGCACATAGGCTTCGCGCAAATCGCCCACCAAGTCGCTCATTCCCGCGGTCAGCGCGCGCAAGGCCGGGCTGGTGTCGGACCGCGACGGCGATGGCAGGCAGTGGGTGAGCCCGTCAGCGATCCGGCCCAGCGCCTGCAGGGTCTTCGGCAGGCTGCGCCCGCGCTCCTGAGGCCGGTAGAAATAGACGATCGGATACCGGGCCAGGCCCTGGTGCATGCCGATCAGCCCGTCATGCAACCGCTCGAGCCAGCGTTCGAGGCCGTCGATATCCTCGGCGGCATAACGCTCGGCGACGATTTCCAGCGGATCGTCGCGGCCGTCCATCCGGTGGTGCAGATCGGCGACCACCCGGTCGTAATCGAGTATCCGCCGGTGCACGCTGAGGAAGTAGGTGATCGAGAAAGTGAGCAGCACGCTGCCGAGCAGCGCCTCGAGCGCCACTGCGACCGAATAGGCCATGTTCGACGGGCTGATTTCGACGAAACCGATCGTCGAAAGCGTGACCCAGCTGAGCCGGAAAGCAGCAGCGAGGCTCGGCTGCGACCCGCCCCCGGTGATGAAATCGCCAACCGACAGGCCGCCGAAGAAGATCAGCGCAAAGGCGGTCACGATCCCGCTGACCCACAGGACGATCATCAACGCGATCATCAGTGGTGCGGCCATGCTCAGCGCGCGCTGCGCGACCGGATAGGGCAGCAGTTTCGCGCAGTGGCGGCCTATCCACCAGAACAAACGGTAGGCGCGCGTCGAAAACAGGCTGCGCCCGTTCGCATCGAGCACGGTGAGCAGCGCATCGAGCACTGTCACTGCCAGTATCAATATGCCGATTACAGAAACGAGCATTGGCGGGCCTTGACCTCCAACGCCCGATTAGGGGGCAAGTTATGTCCGAACCCCTTCCGAACCTGCCTTCGAGATGCGGTAAAACAACAATCTCAAGATATTGATTGAAAAAGTTATGACTTAACCATCGCGATAAATGGCAATAGTATAAAGTATATACTGGCATTGTTGACGATATACGGCAGCTAAGAGATATTATGTCAGTACTAGCTTATTAACTATCGCCTGTACTTGCACAATATCAGAATACTTATCGCGGTGAACGTGTTTTGGATAATATCTGGTTTGCAGCCGTAAGATTGCGCAGATAGTCGCTGATCGCGTCATCCTGCGAATTGGCGTAGAAATATTCTGCGAAGCGTTCGCCCGCAATCGCGGCGCGCAGCAGGTCCTGATCGACATTCTTCAGCACGGGCAGCATGTCATGCGTGCTGGCGGCCTTGAGGTCGGCGAGGAAGCCGCGGTTCTTGCGCATCAGTTCAGCCCGCTCGCGCGGATAGCCCGCACCCTCTTCGTTTTCGAACAGCTTGCGATAGCAATCCTGCAGGTTGAGCTCGGCGGCCCAGCCGAACCCCTTGGCATAGGGCATCGCGATCGCGTTGCCGGCATTGATCTGGTTGAACAGGAACGCATCGGTAGGGTCGATCACGAGGCCGCAGAACACGCCGGGCATCGCATTGCAGGCGAGCATCGACCCCATGCCCGTGCCGCAACCGGTCACGACGAAATCGGCAGCCTTGGAATTGAGCAGGATGCCCGCCAGCACACCGTTCATCACATAGGTCAGCGATGCGCTGTCTTCGGCGGTGTACATGCCGTAATTGAACACTTCGTGGCCGAACGGTTCGGCAGCGGTGTTGAGGGCATCGTAGATGAGGCCGTTCTTAGCGGCCTGGCTGTTCTCGGTGATGAGAGCGATCTTCATGGGTTCTCCCTGCCCGCAGTGGGCGCTGGTGCGAAATCGAGCGGCTCCAAGAGTCCATTTAGAAAACCGGTGTCAAAGCACGTTGTGCAAACCAGAGGCTATTTCATGCGGCGGATCAGATTTTCTTGGAAGGCGGGGCGACCGAATTGCGCGTAACCAGCCGCGCGGGGAAGCACGATGGCTTGGCTTCCACCGTATCGGGCGAGACGAGCTTGAGCGCGGCGGCCTTGCCCATTTCGCGGATCGGCCAGCCGACCGTGGTCATCGGCGGCCAGATATGCGCGGCGATGGGGGAATCGTCGAATCCCACGATCGAAAGATCCCGCGGGATGTCGACCCCCCGTTCGCGCGCCGCGTGATAGGCGCCCGCAGCCATTTCGTCATTGCTGGCAAAAATCGCGGTGACATGCGGGTTCTGGTCGAGCAGCCGGTTCGCCGCCTCGACCCCTGAACTGAACCGGTAATTGCCCTGCACCAGCGCGTCGTCGGGCATTTCCAGCCCGTGCTGCGTCACGGCGGTAAGGAAACCCTCGCGCCGTTCGAAGGCAGACCGGAAACCCTGCGGCCCTTCGATCAACCCGATCCGCGTATGCCCGAGCTCGACAAGGTAATCGACCACCCCTTCGACCATTTCGCGATCGTTCGACTGGACCAGTTGCTCCGCCTCGTCGAGCGCTGCAGATCCCATGCGAACATAGCCGCAACCCATCTCGCGACACAGCGCGGCCAGTTCGTCATTCTCGGAAATCGGCGGCAGGATCAGCACGCCGTAGAGCCGCTGCTGCTCGAGAAAGTTGCGGATGTCGTCGAGCATGGCAGGCGAATGGCGATCGACCGGCCGCACCACCAGCGCGAATTCGGTGTCGCGGATGGCGTCGAGCACCCCTTCCTGGAAATTGAGCACGGTCTGCGCATTGGGATTGTCGTGCAGCAGCCCGAGCAGGAAGTTGCGCCGCAGCGCCAGGGCCCGCGCTTGCGGGTTCGGCGTGTAGCCGAGCTCGGCAATGACCTTCTCGATCTTTTCGCGCGTGGCCTGCTTGAGCAGCGGCGACCGGTTGATCACCCGGCTGACGGTTTTCTTCGAGACGCCCGCAACCCGCGCTACGTCGTTGATCGTAGGTGCCGGACCGGACTTTGCCATTCGTCGCAACCTTTTGCTGTGCGCCATCTTCATAGCCGCCGCCTCGGAAAATGGGAGGGCGCAGCTGAACGCTATCCGCAGGGCGATGGCGAAATACGTTTTGACACCGGTTTCCTTTTTCGTCAAAGACACCCTGCAAGTGGGATATTTCGAGAGGGGCCCCCATGAATTCCGCAGCCGGCGACATTGCACGCGCCTTTGTCGATGCCCGCCGCAACTGGAAGACCCTGGCCGCATATCCCGGGCGCCGGCCGACCGATCTTGCCGGGGCCTATGCCATCCAGGATGCCGCCCTCGAACAGTGGGATCGCGCGATCGGCGGCTGGAAGGTGGGCAAGATCAATCCCCCCGCCAGGGATGAACTGGGAGCCAATCGCCTGATCGGGCCCGCTTTCGCCGACACGATCAAACCGGAAGCCGAAGGCCTGGCCGAATTTCCGATCTTCAGCGGCGGCTTCGCTGCCATGGAGGCCGAATTCATGCTGCGGCTCGCCCCGCGCGAGGCCGCGCCGCCCACCTCACCCGAACAGGCCATGGACTGGGTCGACGAGGTCCGCATCGGGCTCGAGGTGGCATCTTCGCCCTATGCGGCAATCAATCGCGACGGCCCCTGCGTGACCGTGTCCGACCATGGCAATAACGCGGGCCTGCTGCTGGGGCGCCTGGTCGATCGGGCAGACTGGTCGCGGCTCGATGAGGTCGGGGTCACGCTTGCGATCGACGGCGAGGAAAAGGGCCGTGCGACGACTGCGACGATGCTCGACGGGCCATTCGGCGCGGCGGCCTTCCTTCTGCGCAATCTGGTGGAGCGCGGCATCGATCCGCAGGCGGGTTGGTGGATTTCGAGCGGCGCAATTACCGGCGTGCACGAAATAGCCGCTGGCCAGCACGCCATCGCGGTATTCGACGGGATCGGTGAAATTGCCGCGCGGGTGATCGCCGGGGACCGGGACTGACCCTGAGCCGAGAATGCGCCGCAACAGCGCAAACGGGCGCTATCCGGTAAAACCGTCGGCGCGGTAGATTTCCTGTCCGCGGCGGAAGACTACCAGCTTCTTCAGCGTGACGGGATGGAAGAAAGCCTCGATCGACTGTCCTTCCTTCGTCCGCGCATAGACTTCGTAACAGTCGCCCTCGACCTGCATCTTGAGCAGTTCCCACTCTTCCAGCCAGGCTTTCTTCTTGAGCTTGGACATCTTCTGCCAAGCCTTCTGCGGGCCGGCATTGCAGGTCACGTCGCCATCGGCCTGCGCAGGCACTGCAAGGCCGAGTGCTGCGAATGCGGCAGCGGCAAGAGCAGAGCGTTTGGCGTTTTGGCGAAAGGTCATGCGATACTCCTCGATAGCGATTTCCGGCGCCGCAGCGCGAAACGTAAGGTCCAGGCGAGCACTAGCGGCGCCAAGTGAACGAGTGCTGGCCCCCACTGCCAATCGAGCAGCAGCCAGTGGATCAGCGCCAGCAGGAATGCCGGGTACACCAGTCGCTGCCAGCTTTTCCAGCGGCGGCCCAGCCAGCGCATGGCCCGGTCGGAACTGATCGCCGCCGGAACCAGCATCAAGACGAGGGCGAGCCAGCCGGTCCAGATGCCGGGGATAACCACTTCATCAAGCATCGCGGCGATCATCCGCATGTCGAGCACATAGAATACGAGGTGCAGCAGCGCGTAAAGGAATGCGGCCACGCCGAAATTGCGGCGGATCGCCAGCCAGCCGCGCAGGATGCGGCTGTGCCCCAGCGCATCCGCCAGCGGACCGGGCAGCAGCGCAAGGATCATTAGCCGCACTGCCATCTCGCCGCTCGGATGGTACAAATCCATCGCCAGTGCTTCGCCGCTGGCGAAGCGCTGGATCATCAGCGCCGCCGGGATGGCCAGCGCCACCCACAGCAATGCCCGCCGCGTGCCGATCACACCTGGGCCCAGCGCCGCAGCAGATTATGATAGACGTGGATCAGCCGGTTGATCTCGGGATCGTCTTTCGGCCGCTCGGGCGTCAGCCCCCTGATCGACTGATCGAGATCATACAGCAGCGCGCGCGCCGGCGTATCCGCGACCGCGCTCTGGATCCAGGTTATCGCACAGATCCGCTGCCCGCGCGTCACCGGCGCCACCTGATGCAGGCTCGACGAAGGGTAGAGGACCATGTCGCCCGCCGCCAGCTTGACCGCCTGCGCGCCGAACTGCTCCTCGACGATAAGCTCGCCGCCGTCGTAGCTGTCCGGGTCAGACAGGAACAGCGTGGCCGAAAGGTCGCTGCGAATGGTCAGGTCCGCTTCAGGCAGCCGCATCAGCGCCGCATCGGAATGCGTGCCGTAATGTCCGCCGTCCTGGTAGAGATTGAACACCGGCGGCCAGATCTTCTCCGCCAGCGATGCAGACACGAACTCCGGATGCTGGCCGAGCTGCCGCAGGATCGCATTGCCCAGTTCCTGCGCCAAGGCACCTTGCCGGGGGAGTTGGAGGTTCTGCTTCACAGCAATCGAGCGGGTACCGGCGGTTCCCGCCCCGTCCTGCCAGTCGGCAGCATGCAAGCGCTCGCGAAAGCGGCGCACCTCTTCATCGTTGAGCAGGTTCTCGATGATGGTCAGCATGGCAGTGTCGTCTTGTCGCAAGAGTGGAAGGGCGCGAGCCGAAGCCCGCGCCCTGCCGTATCAGAACTTGCCGGTGAGCGTCAGCGTCGCCCGGCGTTCGTCACCCTTGTAGAGGAAGTGGCCCGAGCGATAGCCCGAGACGTAATAATCCTCGTTGCCGATGTTGGTCACGTTTACGCGGGCACCGAAATTCTGGTTGAAATCCACGCTCGCGAAGGCGTCGAAGGTCCAGTAATCCGGCACGCGGTAGGTGAAGATGTCCAGATTGCTGTCGTAGCTCGCCGCATCGTCCGGCTGGCCGGTGTACTGTGCGCTCTTGTAGGTCGCGGTGCCGCCGAAGGCGATCGCATCGGTGACCTGGTAGCGCAGCTGGCCGCTGAACTGCGTGTTGGCGAAATTGCTCAGCCGGCGGCCGATCTTGTCGGGGTCGTTCGAGTCGGTGATTTCCGAATCCATCACGGTCAGCGCCGCCTGCGCGAGCAGCTGCGGGGTGATGTTGCCGACCAGCCCGAATTCGAGACCGCGTACACGGTTCTCGCCGGTGTTGAGCGAGCCACCGGCGCTGTAACCGTCGCCGGCAGATTCGAACACGTCGCCCTTGGTGATCTGGAACGCCGCGGCAGTCAGGAGGAAGCGATCGTCGAACAGGTCGGCCTTGACGCCGAGTTCGAAGCTCTCGCTGCTTTCCGGGCTGCCATCGCCGATGCCGGTACCGTCGTCGACACAGATGCCGCCGTAGCCGCAATTGCCGCCAAGATCGGATTCGCCGCCGTTGATGTTCTTGGCCGTGCCGTAGTTGAAGTAGACATACACTTCTTCAAGCGGCTTCACCCCGATCCCGGCATGGCCGTTCCACAGCGTATCGCTGTAGGTGTAGGGCGTGACCGTGCCGCGGCTGGTCACCACGTTGCTGTAGCTGAAGGCATCCATGCGGATCCCGCCATGGACCGACAGCCAGTCGGTGAAGTCCACCGTGTCCATCGCATAGACCGACAGCGTCTCGACCTGCCAATCGCTGTCGACACTGCCATCCGCGATCGTGCGCTGCACGATGTTGTGGATCTCGTTCTCGCCGAAGATCACATTGCGGTTCTCATCTGTGATGCAGTAATTCGGGCTTAGTCCGCCGCGCCCGGCAGTGACGCAATTGGTCGCGCCGTTCGCGGTCAGGTCGTAGGTGCCATTGGCGACCTGGAGGTTCGAATATTCGGCACCCACGATCAGATTGTGCAGCACGGTGCCGGTGGCGAATTCGCCCAGCACATTGAACTGGTTGACGAAATATTCGACTTCCTGATTGCCCTGGTGCGTGCTGAGCGTGACCGGGGCGTAGGTGTCCGTCGCCGGATCGTAGGCACCGCCGCGAAGACCGGTAAGGACATAGCCATTGCTGGTTTCGCCGTAGCGGGTCGAATTGACGATCGTGAAGCCATCGAACGGCGTGATGTAGATGCGGCCGGTGACCGTATCGACATCCGAATCCAGGAAGTCGCCGTTCTGCGTGTAATTGGGCACGTCGTCCCACGGTTCGTATACCGTTACATCGTCCGGGCCGGTACCGGTCGGCCGGGGAACGTAGCCGCCGAGATCGGGCGTATCGTTCGCCGTCAGGTGATAGTAGTCGAGCACCAGTTCGAACACTTCGCTGGGCTTGAAGGCGGCCGACACAGCGGCGCCGTAACGCTCGCGGTCGGAGAAGTTGCGGTTGGGCACTTCCTCGTAACCGTAGAGCAGGTTGGCACGCAGCGCGAGCGTATCGGTCAGCGGCACGTTGGCGTCGAGCGTGACGCGGTAATAGTCATCGGTACCGATGCCCGCGTCCACCCGCGTAAACTGGTAATCGGTGCTGGCCTTCTTGGTGATCGAGTTGACTGCGCCGCCGGTCGAACCGCGACCCGCGAAGCTCGAGCTCGGCCCCTTGGTGATTTCGATCTGGTCGACTGCGAAAGTCTCGCGCGTGGTCATGCCCGGATCGCGCAGGCCGTCGACGAAGACGTCACTGCGGGCCTCGTGGCCGCGGATGATGTAACGGTCGCCGAAGGCGTTGCCGTTCTCGCCCGTACCGATGGTCACGCCGGGGACATTGTCGAGCACGTCGCGCAGGTCGGTTGCGCCCTGTTCCTCGAGCTGCTGTTCGGTCAGCACCTGGATCGTCTGCGGGGTTTCCGAGAGCGGCTTCACGCGGCGCAGATCACCCGAAGTGCGCGCCTTGTAGGGTACGCCCGGCTGGGCGTTGGGGTTAACGTCAGCGGTGGCGTCTTCGATCTGCAGAGTGTCGAGGACGACTTCGTCTTCGCCATTGGCATCCTGCGCCTGTGCACCGCCGGCAATCAACGCGGCCGACAGGCCCATCGCCGCAGCAGTGCCCCGTCCGGCACCGCGCAGGCTGAGCGGGCGGATCACGCCCCGGTTACGATCCCTCATGGTAAAACCTTTCTCTCATTTCGTGCGTAGTGAGTAGTCGATGGGAAGCGAGATCGTGACGCGGTCGCGCGTCATCGATCGCGGGAATCTGGGCAGCGGGGCGACGCGCTCCATCAGGTCGAGCGTGGCCTGGTCGAGCAGGTCGTGGCCACTCGATGTGCGGATCGAACTGCCGCTGATCCGGCCATCCGCATGGACGGTGAAGCGAACGGTGACGACGCCCTGCTGGCGGGCCTTCTTGGCCTCGCTGGGGTACCGCTTCTTGCGGTTGAGATGCGCGCTGAGCAGCGAATAATAGTCGGCCTCCTCGCGCTGCGCCTTCGGATCGTCGCCGGGGGTAGCCGCGGTTCCGGTGCCACTGCCCGCCGGTGCGATCGCCAGGGCAGCGCGCGGCGGCGCGGCCGGGGCAGCGGGCCTCGGCGGCGGGCTTGCGCTGCGCTGGGCAGGAAGCGGCGGCGGGGGCGGCGGCGTAGCGACGAATTCGCGCGGTAAAGGTGCATCCACGCGCGGCGCTTCGACGCGCGGCGGTAAGGTTTGCGGCGGGACGTAGTCGGCCTGCTGCTGGACCGGCTGCAAAACGGCCGGCGCAGGCGCTGGGGCCGCCTGCGGTGGCAGCTCGACCAGCACCACCGGATCCTCGACCGGGGGGTCCACCGGCCCAGTGTTGACCAGGAGCACGCCCGCCAGCACGGCTGCATGGCCGGCGATCGCGAAACCGCCTCCCAGCATCCAGTGGCTGCGGCCTGCCCCGATATCGATCACTGCGCCGCTCCGGCGGCTTCCGCACCGACCAGGGCGACATGGACGTAGCCCGCAGCCCGCAGGGCGTTCATGGCCTGCATGATCTCGTCATAGGTGATCGCCTTGTCGGCACGCAGGAAAACGCGCTCCTCACGGTCGCCTGCAGTCGCGTGTTCGATCGCCATACCGAGCCCGCCGAGCTCGACCGCGTCCTCGTTTACCAGGATGGCCCCGTCGGCCTGTAGCGAAAGGTAGACGGGGGTTTCGGGCTTGGCAGCCGCCTGCGCGTTGGATACCGGCAGATCGACCTTGACGTCGACGGTCGCGAGCGGCGCGGCGACCATGAAAATGATCAGCAGCACCAGCATCACGTCGATGAACGGCGTCACGTTGATTTCATGCGCGACCGCGAGGTCCTCGCTGTCCGAAGCAAGTTTAAGCGCCATGGTCAGCCCTCGACCGCGGGCAGCGTGCCGCGGCTCAGATCGCGCGAAACGATGCGTAGCAAGGCGGCCGCGCTATCGGCGACCACGGCGCGATGAGCGGCGATCACACGCGCGAAATGGTTGTAGATCACCACGGCGGGGATGGCGGCCACGAGGCCCAGTGCCGTCGCCAGCAGGGCTTCGGCGATGCCCGGCGCCACCACGGCGAGATTGGTGGTCTGCGATTCCGCAATCCCGATGAAGCTGTTCATGATGCCCCACACCGTGCCGAACAGGCCGACGAAGGGCGCCGTCGCCCCGATGGTGCCGAGGATCGTGACCCCCTGCGTCATCTTGCGGGCGACTTTCGCTTCATAGCGGTCGAGGCGCGACACGAGGCGCTCCTTCAGGCCCTCGGCATCTGCCAGAGCATCGGCGGACTGGGCAATTTCCGCCCGCGCCTCTTTAACGATGGGATGCGCGGCGGACGCGGCATCGAGCTGCGCCAGCGATCCCGCGTCGGCCAGCGTGTCGCGGAAGGCTTCGGCGCTCTTGCGCTGGCGGGCGAGCTCGAGATGCTTGGCGATAAGGACGGTCCAGGTGGCGACCGAGGCCAGGACCAGCCCGACCATCACCAGTTTCACCACCCAGTCGGCCTGCGTGAACATGCCCCATACGCTGAGATCGTGCGGCAATGTCTGGGTCCCTGCCGCGGCCGGAGTCGCGGCGATGAGAATGACTGCGGGAAGGAGTTTTCGGAACACGTGTGCTGGGCCCTGCTGATTCGCTTGGAGCGTCCGCCTAAGCCCGCGCAACTTCTATTGCAAGTCATTCTCATTTGCGTTTTCTGCTATGCGATGGTGCATAAATTGCACCATTCGCCGCCTCCCTGATCATGATCAGGGAGCGTGCTTATTGGGAGTTACGGAATTCGCCCCAGCTCAGCCGAGCTGTGCAAAATTGGCCACGCCGGGCGCTGAAGTGCGGCGACGGACCGGCGCTTCTGACCCCACCGCTTCGCCGGCGAATTGCGCCAGCGCGGCGGTCACGTGACCGAGCTTGGTTTCGTCGATCCGGTAATAGACCAGCTTCGCGTCCTTGCGCGTGGCCACCAGCCCGGCACCGCGCAGGACGGCCAGCTGCTGCGACAGCGTCGGCTGTCCGATCTCCGCCGCGTCGTCGATTTCGCCGACATTGCGTTCGGCGCCCGACAGCGTCTGCAGGATGCGCAAGCGGACCGGGTGGGCCACCGCCTTCAGCGCCGCGACCAGATCGTCATCGTTCACCTGCGCGCTCCCGCCCCGGCCTTGCCCAGGAACCAGTCGGCCTCGCCTTCGGCCGCGAAGACATTGTCGAGGTCCGCCTGTGGCTGGCCCAGCAGTGCCTCGCCCGGCTGCCAGTTCGCGGGTGCCAGCGATGCATCCTTGTCGACCGCCTGCAACGCATCGAGCATGCGCAGCATTTCGGGAGTCGAACGCCCGACATTGGCGGGATAGCAGGTCATCGCACGGATCACCCCCTCGGGATCGATGAAGAAGGTCGATCGTACGGCGCCGCTGTCGCTGTCGCCCGGTGCGACCATCCCGTAACCGCGGCCGATCACCAGCGTCGGATCCTCGAGAATGGGGAAGCGGACTTCGACATCGAATCGGTCGCGGATCATCCTGAGCCACGCGAAATGGGAGAACAGGCTGTCCACCGACAGCGCCATCAGCGCGCAGTCGCGCTGCGCGAAATCACCTGCCGCACGCGCCAGCGCGACGAATTCGGTGGTGCAGACGGGCGTGAAATCAGCCGGGTGCGAAAACAGCACCAGCCAGCGCCCGCGGTAATCGGACAGACGGACATCGCCCGTAGTGCTGCGCGCCGAGAAATCGGGGGCCATGTCGCCGATCCGCAGGCCCGCGCAGGGGGCCGCAGATGCATCGCCGGGGTTATGCGCGTCCTGCCTCATCGCGCCTTCCTACCACTTGACATCAATAGTGCAATACATATACATAGTTTATGTAATTTACAGGAGTAAGTCCGATGGCTACCGACCAACCACTCGTCCACGCCACGCAGCAGATCGGGCGCGCCCGCGACGACAAGACGCGCCGCCCCTCGATCGCCGGCTTCTTCGACGAAGCCACCAACACCATATCCTACGTCGTGCATGATCCCAAGACCGCGGAGGCGGCGATCATCGACTCGGTGCTCGACTTCGAAGCGGCCTCGGGCCGGACTTCGAACGGCTCTGCCGACCGAATTATCGAATATGTCACTTCGAATAATTTGAAAGTTACTTGGCTGATCGAGACTCATGCGCATGCCGATCATATCTCGGCGGCGCCCTATCTGCAGGAGAGGCTGGGCGGCAAGCTGGCGATCGGCCGCGAGATCATCCGCGTGCAGGAAGTGTTCGGCAAGCTGTTCAACGCCGGCACCGATTTCGAGCGCGACGGATCGCAGTTCGACAAGCTGTTCGACGATGGAGAAAGCTTTGCCCTTGGCGAGCTCGAGGGCATCGCGCTGCACGTGCCCGGACATACGCCCGCGGACATGGCCTTCATCATCGGTGATGCGGCCTTTGTCGGCGACACGATCTTCATGCCCGATTTCGGCACCGCACGCGCCGACTTCCCCGGCGGTGATGCGCACGAACTGTTCCGCTCGATCCGGCGCCTGCTGTCGCTCCCCGACGAAACCCGCCTGTTCCTGTGCCATGACTACAAGGCGCCGGGCCGCGACGAATATGCCTGGGAGACCACGGTCAAGCAGCAGCGCGAGGAAAACGTCCATGTGAAGGACGGTGTCACCGAGGAAGACTTCGTCGCTATGCGGACCAGCCGCGACAAGACCCTGGACATGCCCAAGCTGATCATGCCTTCGGTGCAGGTCAACATTCGCGGCGGGCGGCTTCCCGAACCGGAAGATAATGGCGTCAGTTACATCAAGATCCCGGTGAACGCGGTATGACACTGCCGGGCTATCCCGAGGCGGCCCCGCTCGCCGGCCTTGCGGGCGGCGTGCTGATCGGCCTTGCTGCAGCCGTCATGCTGCTTGGCCTGGGCCGTATCGCGGGCGTTTCCGGGATTGCGGCCAAGGCTGCGGGGCTGGGCGGCAGCGGCATTGCCCGCAGCGGAGCCTGGACATTCGTTATCGGGCTACCGCTCGGCGCGCTGGTCGTGTCCATGCTGCAAGGCGGTATCGAAGCCCGCTTCGCCAGCGCCCCGGTCCTGATTGTCGCGGGCCTGCTGGTGGGTATCGGGACGCGGCTGGGCAGCGGGTGCACCAGCGGTCACGGGGTTTGCGGCGTCAGCCGCCTGTCCGCCCGCTCGATCGTTGCCACGCTGACCTTTATGGCGGCGGGCATCGCCACTGTCGCCGCGATGAATGCGCTGGGCATGGAGGTGCTGCGATGACCCGCCCCGCCCTCCCTGCCCTCGTCTCGGGTACGCTGTTCGGCGCCGGTCTCGCACTTGGCGGAATGACCGACCCGGCGCGCGTACGCGGCTTCCTCGACCTGTTCGGCGCGTGGGATCCGACGCTCGCTTTCGTGATGGGCGGGGCAGTGCTCGTCATGGCAATCGTCTGGCGAGCGGTTCCGCGGATGCAGACGCCGTGGCTGGCCGAGGCCTTCCACCTTCCCACCCGCGCCGATCTCACGCCGCGCCTGATAGGCGGAGCCGCCTTGTTCGGAATTGGCTGGGGCGTCGCCGGCCTGTGCCCCGGCCCCGGAATTGCCGCTCTGGTGATCGAACCGGGTGCGGCCGCAATATTCGTCGCCGCTATGCTGGCGGGCATGGCGCTGGTCCGGTTGTTCGAAGCGAAATCGGCATGACCTACAAACGCGTCACCGATCGCTTTGCAGTGGCTCCGCAGCTTTCGCCCGAAGCGCTGCCGGCATTGGTCCAGGACGGGTTCAGCGTGCTGGTCTGCAACCGCCCCGATGGCGAGGACGATGACCAGCCCGCCGCGGAAGTCATGCGCGCGGCGGCGGAAAGCGCCGGCATGCGCTTCCACCATATCCCCGTTGCCGGCGGCGCATTTCCTGCCGAAGCGGTTGCCGCCTTCGGGCAGGTCCGCCGCGAAGCCGGCGGCAAGGTGCTCGCCTATTGTCGCACCGGCACCCGTTCGATCACGCTCGATGCGCTCGCCAATCCCGAAGGATTGAGCGTGGCCGACCGCCTCGAGCAAGCCGGCGCCGCGGGTTACGACCTGTCCGCGCTCACATCGCAACTGGCCGAATAGCACCCGCAAACCGGAGATCTGGCATGGCACGCAGCTACACGCACGAAGTGGTCATCATCGGTGGCGGCGCGGCCGGCATCGCCACCGCCGCATCGCTGCTCAAGCGACGGCCCCTGCTCGACATCGCCATCGTCGAACCGAGCGAACACCACTATTACCAGCCCGGCTGGACCATGGTCGGCGGCGGGGTGTTCGATGCGCCCGTGACCTGCCGCCCGATGGCCAGCGTCATGCCCAAACGCACCCGCTGGATCCGGCAGGCGGCGGCGACCTTCCAGCCCGAAGACAACCAGCTTACGCTGCGCGATGGCAGCACGATCGCCTATCGGCTGCTGATCGTTGCACCGGGCATACGGCTCGCCTGGGAACAGATCGAGGGACTGGAGCAGACGCTCGGGCGCAATGGCGTCACTTCGAACTATCGCTACGACCTGGCGCCCTACACCTGGAACCTCGTTCGTACGCTCAGATCAGGCCGGGCGATCTTCAGCCAGCCGCCGATGCCGATCAAATGCGCGGGCGCACCGCAGAAGGCGATGTACCTGTCGTGCGACGCCTGGGCCGATCGCGGCGTGCTGGGCGATATCGATGTAGAGTTCCGCAATGCCGGCGGAGTGCTGTTCGGAGTCAAGGAATACGTCCCCGCGCTGATGGAATATGTCGAGAAATACGGCATCGACCTCAAGCTTAACCAAACACTTGTCGCGGTCGACGGACCGGCAAAGACCGCCACGTTCAAAACCGAAGCCGGTGAGGAAACGGTCGCGTTCGACATGCTCCATGTCGTTCCCCCGCAAGTCGCCCCGGCGTTCGTTGCCGACAGCCCGCTCGCGCAGGCCGAAAGCGGCTTCGTCGATATCGATCCGATCACCCTGCGCCATGTGCGCTATCCGAATGTCTTCGGGCTCGGCGATGCCGGGTCGAGCCCCAATGCCAAGACCGCAGCCGCCGTGCGCAAGCAGGCCCCGATCGTCGCGGTCAACGCGCTGGCGGTGCTCGACGATAAGCAGCCGGTCGCCGATTACGACGGCTATGGTTCGTGCCCGCTGACTGTCGAACGCGGCAAGATCGTGCTCGCCGAATTCGGGTATGGCGGCAAGCTCCTGCCCAGCCTGCCCACCTGGCTGATCGACGGCACCCGTCCGCGCCGGCTCAGCTGGCTGCTCAAGTCCGAGGCGCTGCCGTGGATCTACTGGAACGGCATGCTCAAGGGCCATGAGTGGCTGGCACGGCCGCAGGTCAAGACCGCAGCCTGATGGAACCGGCCGGCACCGAAGGTAGCGCGGCACCGGCAAGCGCACCCGGGCAGCGCCAGCGCGCGCATGCGCTGGCGCAATACTTCCCGATTCTCGGATGGGGCCGCTCCTATAACGGCGCGGTCCTGACGCGGGATCTGGTCGCGGCCGTGGTCGTCACCATCATGCTGATCCCGCAGAGCCTGGCCTATGCGCTGCTGGCGGGCCTGCCCCCGGTCGTGGGTCTCTATGCCTCGATCCTGCCGCTGGTGGCTTATGCCATCTTCGGGACCAGCCGCACGCTGGCGGTGGGGCCGGTGGCAGTAGTTTCGCTGATGACTGCAAGCGCGGCCGGTGCGGTGGCAGCGCAGGGCACGGCGCTCTATCTCGAAGCCGCGATCACGCTCGCCGCGCTGTCCGGCATCATGCTGGCAGTGCTCGGCTTGCTGCGAATGGGCTTCCTTGCCAATCTGTTGTCGCATCCGGTCATCAGCGGCTTCATCACGGCCAGCGGGATCCTGATCGCGACCAGCCAGCTCAAGCACATATTGGGTGTCGGCGCGGGCGGGGATACCTGGCCCGCCATGCTCGGCGGGATTGCCGCGGCCATCGACCAGATCAATCCTTGGACGCTCGCGATCGGGCTGCCCGCCACGCTGTTCCTGTTCTGGGTACGCAAAGGGTTGAAGCCGCTGCTGGTCCGGCTGGGCCTGACGCAGCATGCCGCCGATATCGTCGCCAAGGCGGGGCCGGTTGCCGCTGTCGCTGCAACCATCGTGGCGGCGCTCGCGCTCGACCTCGGCGCGCGCGGGGTCAACCTCGTCGGGGCGATCCCGCAGGGATTACCGCCATTTGCCCTGCCCTCCACCAATCCCGACCTGATTGCCCAACTGTGGGTGCCCGCGCTGCTGATCTCGATCATCGGATTTGTCGAGAGCGTGTCGGTCGCGCAGACGCTGGCCGCCAAGCGCCGCCAGCGGATCGCGCCGAACCAGGAACTGATCGGCCTCGGCGCGTCCAACATCGCCAGCGCCTTTTCGGGCGGCTATCCCGTCACCGGTGGTTTCGCCCGGTCGGTGGTCAACTTCGATGCCGGTGCGGAAACGCCCGCGGCGGGCGCCTATACCGCGGTGGGTATCGCGCTGGCGGGGCTGTTCCTGACACCGCTGCTGTTCAGCCTGCCGATCGCGACACTGGCCGCGACGATCATCGTTGCCGTCCTCAGCCTTGTCGATCTGAAGACACCGGGCCAGCTGTGGCGCTATTCCAAGGCCGATTTCGCGGCGCATATGGTGACCATCGTCATCACTCTGGTGGCGGGCGTCGAACTGGGGGTGATCGCCGGGGTAGCGGTGGGACTGCTGCTCTATCTGTGGCGCGCCAGCCGCCCGCATGCCGCGATCGTCGGCCGCGTTCCCGAGACCGAGCATTTCCGCAATATCGACCGCCATGACGTGTTCACCGTGCCGCACGTCCTGTCGATCCGCATCGACGAGAGCCTGACCTATCTCAACGCGCGCTGGCTCGAGGAATATGTCCTCGAGGAAGTCGCCGACCGACCCGCAGTCCGCCACGTGATCCTGATGTGCAGCGCAGTGAACGAGATCGACGCTTCTGGCCTCGAAAGCCTCGAGGCGATCAATCATCGCCTCGCCGACGCCGGGATCGGATTGCACCTGTCCGAAGTCAAGGGGCCGGTCATGGACCGGTTGAACCGCACAGATTTCGTCGCCGAGCTCAGCGGCCGGGTGTTCCTGTCGCAGAACCGCGCCTTTCGCGAGCTTGCGGCCAATGGCGGCCCGCCCGAGGTGCCGCCCTCCGACATGGCGCGGGGGATGATCTGATGCCGCGCATCCCCGACAAGGACGCCCGCTGCCGCCGGATCGCGGCGCTCATTGCCGCCGGCCGGGGCGTATGCGAAAGTTGCCGCGAAATCGGCATTTCGGAGAAGACCTTCTATCGCTGGCGCGCCGAGCGCCGATCCAATGCAACACCCCTTGCGTAAATCGGACGGGCCCCGAGCCCCCCGCTCCGCTAGACAGGCAGAGAGATAGGGAAAAAGTCATGTTCGAAGGCGTCGACGCACTTCTACTCGCCCGGATCCAGTTCGCCTTTACGGTGAGCTTCCACTTCATCTTTCCGGCATTCTCGATCGGGCTCGCCAGCTTTCTCGCAGTGCTCGAAGGCCTGTGGCTCAAGACCGGCAAGCAGCTATATCTCGACCTGTTCAAATACTGGCTGAAGATCTTTGCCATCGCCTTCGCCATGGGCGTCGTCTCGGGCATCGTGATGAGCTACCAGTTCGGCACCAACTGGTCGGTCTTCTCCGACATTGCCGGACCCGTCATCGGCCCGCTGATGGCCTATGAGGTCCTGACCGCCTTCTTCCTCGAGGCCGGGTTCCTCGGCGTCATGCTGTTCGGCATGAACCGCGTCGGCAAGAAACTCCATTTCGCCGCCACGCTGATGGTCGCGGTGGGGACCTTCGTGTCCGCTTTCTGGATCCTGTCGGTCAACAGCTGGATGCAGACGCCGGTGGGGTACGAGATCGGCGCCAACGGACAATATCTGCCGGGTGACCGCTGGCTCGAGATCATCTTCAATCCCAGCTTCCCCTATCGCCTGGTCCACACGGTGACTGCCGCCTACCTCACGACTGCCTTCGTCGTCGGCGGGGTCGGCGCCTGGCATCTGCTGCGCGACCGCACCAACCTGCACGCGCGAAAGATGTTCTCCATGGCAATGTGGATGGCGGCAATCGTCGCGCCGATCCAGATCGTCGCCGGCGACATGCACGGCATCAACACGCTCGAGCACCAGCCGCAGAAGGTGATGGCAATGGAAGGCCATTACCAGAGCCACCCCGACGGGGCGCCGCTGATCCTGTTCGGCATTCCCGACAGCGAGGAAAAACGCGTCAAATATGCACTCGAAATCCCGAAGTTGTCCTCCCTGATACTCAAACACGACCTTGATGCCCCGCTCGCCGGGCTCGACACCATTCCCGACGACGAGGAACCGCCGGTCGGCATCGTGTTCTGGTCGTTCCGCATCATGGTCGGCATCGGCTTCGCCATGCTCGGGCTGGGTCTGTGGAGCCTCGCCGCACGGTTCCGGCGCAAGCTCTACGACTGGCAATGGCTGCACCGTGCGGCGCTGGTCATGGCGCCCAGCGGCTTTGTCGCAGTGCTGGCCGGCTGGATCACGACCGAGGTCGGTCGCCAGCCCTATGTGATCTACAATCTCCTGCGCACGGCCGATGCAGCCAGCCCGCTCGATGCGCCCGCGGTCGGCGCATCGCTGGTGGCCTTCGTCCTGGTCTATTTCGCGGTCTTCGGCGCGGGTGTGTGGTATATCCTCCACCTGATGCGCAAATCGCCCCATCTCGGCGAGAAGGGCGTCAAGCGCGGCGATACGGGCCCCATCCGTACCGCCGGCATTACCCCGGGGCCGTCGCAGAACCCGGGCGACCCCAGCACCCTGCCGCGCAATCAGGAGGAGGCGACCGATGGCCGTTAATTTCGACCTCACCGTGATCTGGGCGTTCATCATCGCCTTTGCGGTCTTCGCCTATGTCGTGATGGACGGGTTCGATTTGGGCATCGGCATCCTCTTCCCGACCTTCGAAGTCGGGCCCGAACGCGACCGCGCGATGAATTCGATCGCCCCGGTCTGGGATGGCAACGAAACCTGGCTCGTGCTGGGCGGCGGCGGGCTTTTCGCTGCTTTCCCGCTGGCCTACGCGGTGATCCTGCCCGCCACCTATCCGCTGATCATCGCCATGTTGCTGGGGCTGGTCTTTCGCGGAGTCGCCTTTGAATACCGCTGGCGCGACCCTGGCCATCGGCGGCTGTGGGATGCCGCCTTCACCGGCGGAAGCCTGGTCGCGGCGATGGCGCAAGGGATGACGCTGGGCGCGTTGCTGCAGGGGATCGAGGTGGTCGACCGCGCCTATGCGGGCAGCTGGTTCGACTGGCTGACGCCCTATACGCTGCTGACCGGGCTCGGCACGGTGGCGGGCTATGCCCTGCTCGGCGCAACCTGGCTGGTATGGAAGCTCGACGGGCCTGGCCAGCACCACGCGCGGCAGATGGGCAAGCGCGCGGCATGGGCCACCCTCGCGCTGATGGGCGGGGTCAGCCTCTACAACGTCTTCCTCAACCCCGAATATGCCGATCGCTGGCTGACGGCGCCGGAGATATACCTCGCTGCGCCCGTGCCCATCCTGACCGGAGTTATCGCCATCGCCCTGCTGCGTTCGCTGTCGGTCGAGCGCCACAGCAAGCCCTTTTGGCTCAGCCTGGCGCTGTTCTTCTTCGGCATGGCGGGGCTCGGCTTCACCATGTGGCCCTATGTCGTCCCGCCCGGCGTCACCATCTGGGATGCCGCGGCACCCGAACGCAGCCAGATATTCATGCTGGTGGGCGTTGCCATCACCATGCCGCTGATCATCGCCTATACCGCCTGGGCCTACTGGGTCTTTCGCGGCAAGGTGGGCGACGAAGGCTACCATTGATGGGGCAGCCCGAAGATCGCCCGCTGTGGCAGCGGCTGGGATGGATGGCAGCAATCTGGCTCGCCAGCGTCGCAGTGCTGGGAACGGTGGCCTTCCTTATCAGGACCTGGCTCAAGTCCTGATAGGGCGCCCTTAAAGCTACGCGAGCGCACTTCGCGAAGGACCCAAGTAACGGTCCTGAGAATTTTTCTGGGCGTTCCGACCATGTCGATCTCCGCCGTCGCCGCCTTCACCAACGACGACTGAAGCGTCCACGCAAGTTAAGCTGCACGAACAGTCGCCCCCCGATCTCGCTGGGTAGAATGCAGCCGCGCCCCATCCTAGGCCCCGTCCGATAGCATCTTGTTTATGCGCCGCAAATTTGCGTTCCGACGATGTTAATGATAATTCGGCTAACCCCCACATCCATTGTCGGGGCGCGCCGATTGCTCGAGGGCGGGGTAAGAGCAGGTTCCGGCCGGAAAGGGGTTGTATTGTGCGCCTCGATGCGCCGATACGACCGAGCAGGGGTGGAGGAACTATTGACTGCTGATCCGCAGGACACGAACGCCAATAACGACGCTAAACACCGCATCGCGATCGTCGATGACGAATCCGGTGTGCGCCAGACGCTGGTGCGCGGGCTCGAACGGTTCGGCTATGTTTGCCGTCCCTTTCGCAGCGGCGTGGATTTCCTCGACAGCCTCGAATTCGAGATTCCAGATTGCGTAGTCCTCGACATGCGGATGCCCGAACTCGACGGGCTGGGAGTACTGGGCAAGATCCCGGCCGAAGCGCAAGCAATACCCGTCATCATGCTTACCTCGCATGGCGAAGTGAGCCTAGCCGTCGAAGCCATGAAATGCGGCGCGGTCGATTTCGTAGAGAAGCCGGTGTCGATCAAGAGCTTCGCAGACAAGATCGCGGGGCATATCGAACGGTCGGTGGAACTGCGGCGGCAGGTTGCGGAAGTGGAAGCGTGCAAATCGCTGATTGCGCGGCTGACATCGCGAGAAAGCGAAATCGCCAACCAGATCGTGCATGGCAGCAGCAACAAGGAAATTGCCCGCGCGCTCGATATCAGCCCGCGAACCGTCGAGGTTCACCGTGCGAATATCTTCAAGAAGCTGGAGGTCCGCAACGCGGTGGAATTCGCTCTGACCTTCGAAAGGGCGAAGTTCGCCGCCCGGCCCGCATCCGTCAACTGCTGAGCGCGGTCAGCTTCGCTCCATCTGCGCCAGCGCACCCGCCAGGTCACGGCGGGTGAACGGTTTGGGCAGCCAAGCGGTATCGCTCCAATCGAGCGCCTCGCGCAGCGATGCCTCGCTCGCATAGCCTGAAATGACCAGCACCTTGAGGCCGGGTAAGCGGCGCTGCGCCTCGCGCGTGAGTTCGATACCGTCCATCCCGCCGGGCATGACGACATCGGTGCACATCAGCCCGATTTCCGCATGCTGCTCCAGTATCTCAAGCGCCTCGCGGCCATCGGACGCGCTCAGCACCGAATATCCTTCGGCGTTCAGGATCCATTCCACGTAGTCGCGCACCTGCGTATCGTCCTCGACCAGCAGGATGGTCGCATTTTCCCCGTCTATCCTCGGACTTGCGTCGTTTGAGCGTGGGACGGGCCGACCACCGGCTGCCTGCGGAAGAAAGATGCTGACCGTCGTCCCCTTGCCCGGGCTGCTTTCCACCAGCGCGTGGCCGCCGGATTGCTTGGCAAAGCCATAGACCATGCTGAGCCCCAGCCCCGTTCCATCGCCGATCGGCTTGGTGGTGAAGAAGGGTTCGAAAACGCGCGGCGCGATCTCCGGCTCGATCCCGGCACCGGTATCGACCATCGCTATCCGGATGTAGTCGCCAGGCTCCAGCACGGAATCGAGCAGACCGGCCTCGACCCGGTACGGGCGCGCTTCCAGCGAGAGCGAACCGCCCTGCGGCATCGCGTCGCGGGCATTGAGCGCCAGATTGACCAGCGCATTGTCGAGCTGGCTGGGATCGACCTCGGCATAGAGCGTTTGGCCTTCGACATCGACCGTCAGTTCCACCTGGTCGGGCAGTGCGTGGCGGATCAGGCGGGCTGCCTGCGCCATCTGTTCGGCAATATCGATCCGTTGCGGGGCCAGCGGCTGCTGCCGCGCGAAGGACAGCAGGCGGCTGGTAAGTTCGGCTCCGTTGCGCGCCGCCGAGTGGATCAGTTCGAGCCGTTCGCGGTCCGACGGACTGGCGAGATCTTCGGCCAGCGTCTCCGCATTGCCCATGATGATCATCAGCATGTTATTGAAGTCGTGGGCCACCCCACCGGTAAGCTGCCCCAGAGCCTCGAGCGACTGGTTCTCGCGCAGGATGTCCTCCAGCCGCCGGCTTTCGGTGATGTCGCGCACCGCCCCGACAACGCGGATTGCCGTGCCGTCTTTCGACCGGATGATCGCCGCCCGGTCCTCGACCAGGAGGTGTGACCCGTCCGCGCGCTCGATCCGGTATTCGGCGCGCCAGCGATCCGCCTTGCCTTCGATCGCCTCGCAGAAGGAAGCGATCACCTCCCGTCGGTCTTCGGGCAGGATGGTGTTGTGCCACACGCCGCCCGAATAGGGGGCCAGCGACGGATCGAGCCCGAGCCGCTCCACCCCTTCGCTGGCGCGCCACAACAGGTCGGTGCGCGGGTCGAGTTCCCACAGCATGTCACTCGACAGTTCGGCCACGATCCGCAGCCGCTCTTCCGAGGTTTCCAGCCGCTGTTCCTTACGCCGCAGCTCTGTCAGATCCCGGATCGCCCCAACGATACGCACCGGTTTTTCGTCATTGTAATGGATCATGAATTCCGCATGTGCGATCCCGACCCCGCCCCGCGGCCGGGCAAAGCGGAATTCCCCTTCGAGCCGTTCGCTGCCCTGCTCGAACGCCTCGAGCAGCTGGCCATGCGTAGTCTCGCGCTCGGCCTCGAGGACGAACTGCGCGACATTGTCCAGATTCATTTCGGCCGGGGGCTGCGTTCCGAAAATCCGTTCGAAATTCTGATTTGTCCAGAGCGCGCCGGTGACGAGGTTCCAGTCGAAGATCATGCTCTTCGCGGCGCGCGATGCCAGTTTGAACCGCTCGCGGTCGCGCTGGGCTGCGAACTGCTGTTCGCGCGCATGGGTGATATCGGTCACGCTGGATACGATGACCGTGACTTCGCCAGCGTCGTTGCAAATCGGAAAGGCGCTGCAGGACAGCCACCGCACATCCTTCAGCCCGTCCTGTGCAAGAGCGACGATCAGGCCGCGCTTGAATTCGCCCGTCGCCGCCACCTGCCGCGCCGGGTAATCCTCCTTCGCCAGCGTCGTCCCGTCCTCGAGCATGAGCGTAAGCTCCTCGAATTCGCCCAGTGCGGCATCTTCATCGTGCGAAAGACCCAACAGGCGGCAAGCCTGCAGGTTGATCATCTCCACATCCCCTTCGGGCGAGTGGACCACGATACCCGCCTGGATCTTCTGGAAGATCAGGCGAAACTGCTGCTCGAGCTCTTCATTGCGAAGCTGGCGGGCCTTGCTCTCGGTAACGTCACGCGTGATCCCGACATAACCGATCAGTTCACCATCGTCGCCGAACTGCGGCGTGATCGACATGCTGTTCCAGAACGCATCGCCATTCTTGCGATAGTTGAGGACGTCGCCATCGAATTGCGTACGCCCATCGAGCGCCTGCCGGATCCGCCACTTGGTCTCGGCCGCAGTCTCGGGCCCCTGCAGGAACCGGCACGTCCGCCCGAGCACCTCGCTCTCGTTATAGCCCGTAATCTCGCAGAAATAGCGATTGGCGTAAGTGATCTTCTCTGCGGGATCGGTGAACACAACCCCGTGCCCGATCGCCTCGAGAATTTCTCGGCGAAACATCTTGTCCAACTGCCGAACCTCCACGACGCGAAAAATTGCGTAGCGCAGCCAAGTGCTCCAACACCAGCCCTCGGCGCGCGCCAGCGGGCGTTATCCGCTGCACTGCAAAAGCGAGCGATTACGCCTGGTGGCGGTCCGCCGCATGCCGCGCCCGGCCGTCCAGCCATTCGAGCTGTTCGAGGATCACCGGCGTGACATCGCGATGCGCGCTATGCCCTATGAACAAGTCCATATGGCCGTAATCGGGCACGATGCGCTGCTGGTACAGCTCGCGGTCGTTGCGATCCTGCAGCCAGACCCGAGTGCGCTGCCCGCTTTCGGGATAGAACAGCTTGTTGGTCGCGCCCGACAGGAAGCTGATTGGCAACGCCAGCCGCCGCGCCGCATCCTCCGTTGTGTATACCGCACCTCCCGCCGCATCGACTGCCAGCCCCTGCCGCATGATGTCCTGCAGGTGTTCGAACGGCTTGAGCGCAACACGGCTGAACATGCTGCCCAGCGCCAGATGCGTATCGTGGCCCAGTTGCGCATGATCCCAGCTCGGACCGAACACCCCGAATACCCTGCGGCATACCGGGTTCTTGCAGGCCTGCCCTTCGGGCACCGGGATCTGGTAGGCGATGGCATCGATTTCATTATCTTCTTCGGTGCCCCGCCCGACGAAATCGAGATGGCCATCGAGCATCGACACCTGTTCCAGCGCGCCGACGAGGCCGAGATCGGCCTTCATGTAGTTGAGCCAGTCGGTTACCGGATGCAGCGTCAGCTGCGAGGCGATCATCGACCGCACGCCCGACACCCAGCCCGCGCCGATACCCATCAGGAGGCTCATCGAACCGACGCAATGCGCGATCGCCTGGACGCTGTCGGCGCCCGTGACAGCGCGGATCTTGCGGATCGCCGCAGGCCAGTCATGCCGCGCAATGTCGTCGATCGTGAACTCGGGCGGATGCTCGGTATCATTGCCCGAATCCGCGCTCGCGCGGTAGTCGAACAGCCACACGTCATAGCCCTGGGCGACGAGGCTTTCGGCGAGGTTTTCCTCGACCGTCGGTGTCGCGAAGCTGGAGGCGCGCACCGACAGTCCCGGCGCCAGCACCAGCGGCCCGCGCGGGCCGCCGCGATAGCGGGTCAGGCCGATGTTGATGCCATCGGCAGTTGGGACAACATGGCGTTCGGGAGGGGGTAGCCGCAAGGCGCGCGCGACCAGACCAGCCGCGTCCTTGGCGGGGAAATCGTTGAGCGTTGCCAGCATCCCGCCATAGGCGCGGAACGTAGTCATCGCGAAGAAGCCCGCATATTTGGCGACGAAATAGGTTTCGATCGCTTTGCGCGCCTGCGGGATCAGGTTCACCACGTGACCGATCAGGCTATTGCTGTCGTGCACTTCGATCGTCGTCAGCTGGCGCATGAATTCATCGATGCCCAACTTCAGCACGCCGCGCCCAATCAGTTCGCCCGTCGCATCCTCGCCTGTGCGCAGCGTCACGAACAAAGTGGTCAGATCGGTCCACGGATCGGACTTGCCGCGCTGCGCAAGCGTCTTGAAGCCGTGGAAATGAACCGGGCCTCCAGGTCCTTCGAGGACCATGTCGTAAAGCATCGTCCAGCTTTCCGCCCGTTCGGGATCAGCGACCAGCAGCCGGAAGGTCCCTTCGCGAATGGGCAGCGGATCGGGCGATAGCGCGTGGACCGTCACCGCGCCGGTGATCCGCGAGCGATGGTCCTTCTCCTCGAGCATGCGATGGAGGTTGTCTGTGGTCACCGTCAGGCGGAAATCGCACGCGCTGCCTTCGCTGCGCCCCCAGGCTTCGCCATTGGCATAATCGTCGCGGATCCGCTCGACATGGCCGCATGGACGGTGATGGCATCCGGTGGCGCTGATGTGGCCTGCCATGGTCTCGGTGAACGACAGCCCCGGGCTCATCGCATTGGGATGGTCGATCACCAGCTGGCGGATCGCTGCCTTGCCTTCATCGATCGCCCCGGTCCTGAAATGCCGTGCGGCTTTCTCGACGGCTTGCGCCACAGCCTCGATTGCATGGCCGGGAACCCACTTGGCGATGTCGAGCCGCATGCCGTGGGCGGTCGTGGCCGCCGCGGGTTCGGGTGCTGGGGCGGGTTGAGGCTTTTCTGCGGCTTGCTCCACTGGCGCCAGCAAGGGCGCTTCCTTGCCCAGCGTGTATTCGATCTGCCAGCCCTGTCGCCGGGCCAGTTTTTCGATCGCACGTTCGGCCACTGCGGTGATCGTCAGCAACGGATTGACGCCCACCGCCCCGGGCAGCGCCGCCCCGTCGCAAACGTAGAGCCCTTCGTGCACCTCGGCTCCGCTCGTCCCGGCGAACACGCGGCAGGTATCGTCGACCACGCCATGCGCGGCATCGTCACCCATCCCGCAGCCACCGATCGGATGGACGGTGATCAGCTTCTTGCCGAACGGGTCGCTCCACAGGGGATCGGAGAAATACTGCGCATCGATTGCGCGCGCGGCTTCGGCCATGCGGTCGTCGTCGCGCCGGAAACTGCGCTGTTCGCCGGCCTGGGCCCAATGGATCGCAAGCCGGTCGTCTTCGAGTGCGAGCTGCCCACCCGAATCGTCGACGCTCATCACGAGATAGGTCTGCGTGCGCGCCATGGGGCCCTTGTAAGCCCACTGCGCGATGCTTCCCGGATCGGTCTGGACCGCCTCGCCCATTGCCTTGGCATCGAGCAGGCGCGGCTTGACCTGGTCCATGCCGAACCGCGTGAACCCATCGGCCAGCGCCTCACCAAAGAAGAAGGCAGGCGCGAGCGCGGTGGCGATGATCCCCGGGGCGACACCTTCCTGGATAACCAGCCCGTCGGTGACATCCTCGGCCGCGCGCATGTCGATCACGCCGGTAATGCAGGGCCCCGGATAGGCATCCTTCGCGATATCCGAAGCGCCAACGCCAATCGCATAGAGGGGCTGCGCAGTCAGCGTATCGCCCTGCTTTTCAGCCTTCAGGTAACTGTCATAGGCGAAGCCCAGCGCATCGCCATTGCCCGAGAAATTCGCCCCCAGCCGGTCGGACAGCGGCAGTCCCTTCTCGCGCGAGCGGAGCAGGATCTCCGTCGACCCCAGCGCGCCCGCGCCGAGGATGACATGGTCGGCCGTGATGCTGCCCGAGCCCTGAGCAGCCCCTTCGCCATTGGGCTCGATATGGACGCGCCAGCGCGGTCCGTCGCGTTCGATCCACAGGACCTTGACCTGCGTGAAGATGTCCGCCCCGTGGTTCGCGGCATCGGGCAGGTAGTTCATCAGCGTCGTGTTCTTCGCCCCGACATTGCAGCCTGAAACGCAGTCGCCGCAATTCGTGCAGGCCGGCTGCGGAACGCCGAACTTGTTGATCTTGTCCTCGAAAGTGACGTTGATCGGGGTCTTGTAGAAACGCTGCCCCATCGCCTTGGCCGAATGTTCGAGCGCTTCGATCTTGCCCAGTACGGGATGGCTGTCGGGATAGGGGTTGGGCGCCAGCATTTCGCGCGCCCGTTCGAAATAACCGTCGATCTCGCTGCGGTTGTCACGAAAGGCTGCGGGCCAATGCGCCTGATCGAGCAGCCGCTTGTCGAGCTCGAGTGCGACGTTGGCGTTGATGAGCGATGTGCCGCCCAGCCCGCAGCCGACCAGAGCATATTGATCGTCGTTTACATGCAGTTCGAACAGGGCGTCGGGTTCACCGATCCGCCCGCCCTTCGCATTGATCTGCATCGCACCCTGCGCATCAGCGAGCTTGTTCGGATATTCGCCCGGCAGGCGTTCGCGGCCGCGCTCGAGCACTGCGACCTGCTGGCCGGCACGGGCCAGCCGCGAAGCCGCAACACCCGCACCGTAGCCGGAGCCGACGACGAGAACTGTATAATGCGATTGCGCCTGGTCGAGAGGCTTTCCGATGCGTTTCTGGGTAGTCATTCTGCTGCCTCCCGCACGGCGTGGTTCGATTGGTCGAGCATGTCGCGGACCCGCCGTTCGGCTTCCGCGACGATGCGCCCGTGTACTTCGCTGGAGAACGCGGCCCATTCGTCGGCTGCGCCCGCCACCGCTTCACTCGCGTCATCGACAAGCCGCGACACGCGCCCGCTGCCTTCGACGCGAACCGGCGCCATCGTGCCGTCGGTCGGGTCGTTGAAGAGCCGCAGCGAGGCGACCTCGAGCTCGTCAGAAATCAGCATGGCGGCGCAGCCCTGCACCGGCATCAGCGTCGGTTCGTCGAGCACCCAGCCGCCGGTGTTGAAGACACCGACGGGGGTGGCGTAGCCATCGACCATCAATTCGTCCTGGAACGGCTTGTGGGTGTGCCCGAACACGAACTGCAATTCGCGGGGCAGCTCGCCCAGTTCCTCGCGCAACTGGGCAGCCATGGGTTGCCCGAGATACCAGCCGATGTCGTCGATCTCGGCTTCACCAAGTACGTGGCCATAGCCTTCGCGCTGGCGTTCGGCGGCGCGTCCCGCGGTCAGATCGACCCCGGCGCGGATGAGATTGTCGAGCGTGATTCCGTATTTCAGCTGCATTTGCGGATTGATGCCCAGCTTCGCGTTCAGCCCGCCGGTCAGCCGCCGCGCGATGCTTTCGGCCAAATCGTGGCTGGCGCCGGCGCTTAGCATGGTCTGGTAGAGCGAACCGGTCTGCCCGCCGACTTCGCCTGCGCTGCCCAGATCCGACCACAGGAAATCGATCCACGGGCCGTTCTCCGCCTCGAGCTGGTGCATCGTTGCCGGGCGTGCGGGCGTCTGTTCGAGAAAGCCGCGCATGTTCGACAGCGCGCGATACATGCCGTCGAGATAATGTCCGTGATGCATGACCACCACCCGCTTGCGATCGGCATCGGCCAGGCCCCAGTTGGGGTAGGCGATCCGCACCGAAGCGCCGGCCAGGTGCGGACGCTGCGCGATCAGCGATTCCATCAGCCGACAGCTGTGCGTCGGCTGTCCGATGATCGGGGTGATGTATTCGAGATCGCCCGGGATCTCCCCGTCCTGCAGCTGCGTCACGAAGCGGTGGTCCTGCGCCATGCGCCACAAGTGATGATCGTGATTGCCCGCGATATAGACGATGTCCCGGCGGAAGATTTCCTGCTCGTTTTCCGGGTAAAACGCATCGATCAGCTGGAGGAACGCCTTCGACACATCGCCGAAGGGCGACAGTCCCAGGTCAAGCGCATCGCCCAACAGCACGAGCTGGGGCTTTTCCCGATCCCCCAGCGTCGCACGCAGACCCGCAGCGAAGGCCGCAAGCACGGGGGACGGTTCGCGGGCGATTTCCCCGCCGCCGAGCACATGGGTAAGCAGGCTGTCGCGGGCCCCCAGATGGAGGTCCGACAGGACGATCTGGGCAATAGTCATGAGCGGTTCTCCAGGCAGGCATAAAAGGCGTCGCGGACGATCTTTTCGCGAGGATCGTCCCATTTTCCTGTGCCGAGCTGGTTGGTTATCCAGGCGTAGGCGACTTCGTCCTCGGGATCGGCGTAGGCCAGCGAACCGCCCACTGCGAAGCTGCCAAAGGCGTTCCGGCTGCGGGCGTATTCCCAATCCGCAAACGGCTTCTCGAAGCCGTGCGAATAATACATGTCGAGCGCGAGGATCCGGTCCTTGAGGCCTTTGCGCGGATAGCGATGGCCCGAGGAAATCTTGTTCATCACCGCGCGGGTGATCCCGAGGCGCTCCCCGCCCTCGGCAAAGACCTGGTAGAGTGCGGCCAGCCCGCGTGCGGAGGCCATCCCCCCGGCGGCCCCCTGCCCGGCCCGCCAGAAAGCCTCGCAGTCGAGCGCCCCCGGCCCCTGCAGCAGCAAGGGGTTGTTGAGCGTTCGGAACGCCAGCGTGCCAGGCAGGCACATCCTGATCGTCAGCGGCCAGGGCATGGTGGTGTGGTGCAGGAACAGGTCGGGCACGCCGAAGCCAGCGATCCGGGCGATGCGGCGGCGATCGAAGCTTTCGTCCAGCCCGATGAAGACGTCGATCCCCAGCGGGGCGGCGATTTCCTCGGCGAAGAACCGGCCCAGGCTGCGGCGCTGCGGATCGCGGCGGCGGATCAGCTCGCTGGCGATCCAGCCCAGCGTATAGGCATGGTTGCCCGCATAGTCTCCGGGTGTCCAATTGGGCTTCTGCCGCGCGATGGCAGCGCAGATGGCGTCCTCGTCACCCATGGTATCAAGCGTGAGTTTGAAATCGATAGCCGCGAGCCCCGCCTGTTCGGACAGCGCTTCGCCGACTGTCACCGCGCCCTTGCCCTGCGCGGCGAATTCGGGCCAGATATCGGCGACCGGCTCTTCATAGGCGAACAGGCCGCGCGAGACGGCGACTGCCGCAGCCATTCCGGTCACCCCCTTGGTGAGCGAATAGACCAGCGCGATATCGTCACCCTGCCAGGCCACTTGGCGCGATCGATCCTGCCAGCCGCCCTGCAAATCGACCACCGTTTCGCTGCGGTGGATGATGGTGCAGGCAGCGCCCAGTGCCGCGCCCGACCGGATGGTCGCTGCAAAAGCATGCGCTACCGGCTCGAAGCCCGCGGCCACATGACCGCGCGCCCAATCGTCGTTATGGAACCGGCTCGGTTCGGCCGATCTCGGCGAAAGTGCCTGCTGCGACATTCTGGCTCCCCGTCTTTTTCCGGCGAACCCCCGCTCGCCCCGCGAATATAGCTAATGTTAAATAGTTAATTCCCGGTTCGGGGGATTACGCAGATGCGGGATCCGATGGTCCCGGCAGCGTCGCGGGTCGCGGCGTTTGAAATGCCTCGTCGGTGCGTGCAAAGCCCTGGGCCATGAATGCCAAGGCAAATTCGGGCGCATGGCGCTTCGCAGTCGATCGCGGCGGGACCTTTACTGATGTCGTCGCCGTGACTCCCGCAGGACGGTTGGTGACCGACAAGCTGCTGTCGGAGAACCCCGGCCATTACGACGATGCCGCGAGCGAAGCCGTGCGGCGACTGATGGACCGTCACGGGGTGGGCCCGATCGCCGAACTGCGGATCGGTACGACCGTAGCCACCAATGCGCTGCTCGAACGTAAGGGAGAGCGGTTGGCCCTCGCGATTACGAGAGGCTTCGGCGATGCGCTGCGGATCGGCAACCAGGCGCGCCCCGAGATATTCGCACGGCATATCCTGCTGCCCGAACAATTGCCCGCACGTGTCATCGAGATCGACGAGCGGGTCGGTGCCGACGGCACGGTTTTGACCCCGCTCGATGAAGCAGCGGCACGCGCTCATTTCGCTGCGCTGCAGGCCGACGGGTTCGATGCACTGGCCATCGTCCTGATGCACGGCTGGCACTACCGAGCACATGAGGAACGCCTCGCCGAGATCGCGCGCGAGGAAGGCTTCTCCCAAGTCAGCGTCAGCCACGAGGTCGCCCCGCTGATCCGCTTGGTTCCGCGCGGCGACACCACGGTGGTCGATGCCTATCTCTCGCCTGTTCTGAGGCGCTATACCGATGCCTTGCAGGCAGGCCTGCCGCAGACCGACAGCCTGCGCTTCATGCAGTCTAACGGCGGGCTGGCCGAAGTGGGCGCCTTCCGCGGGAAGGACGCTATCCTCTCGGGCCCGGCCGGCGGTGTGGTCGGGATGGTCGCGGCGAGCGAGCCGCTGGGCCATCGCAAGCTCATCGGGTTCGACATGGGCGGGACCAGCACCGATGTCACCCACTACGCGGGCGAATACGAGCTTACTGCCGACAGCGTAGTAGCCGGAGTGCGGATCGCCGCACCGATGATGCAGATCCACACGGTGGCCGCAGGCGGCGGCTCGATCTGCCGGTATGATGGTGGGCGCTTCCGCGTCGGCCCGGAAAGCGCAGGCGCCGATCCGGGCCCGGCTTGCTATCGCAAGGACGGCCCGTTGACGGTGACCGACTGCAACCTCTTTCTCGGCCGGATCGATCCAGCGTTTTTCCCGAGCGTCTTCGGCCCCGATGGCGACCAGCCGCTCGATCCAGCCGCGGCGCGCGCGCGGCTGGAAAACATCGCCGCTGGCCTGCCCGAAAACCGTTCGTTCGAGGACATTGCCGAAGGCTTCCTGGCCATCGCGGTCGACAACATGGCGAATGCAATCCGCAAGATCAGCGTCGCGCGCGGGCATGACGTCACCACTTACGCGCTCGCCTGTTTTGGCGGAGCGGGCGGACAGCATGCCTGCCGTGTGGCCGATGCACTGGGCATGGGCACAGTGCTGGTCCATCCGCTGGCGGGGATCCTGTCCGCCTATGGCATCGGGCTCGCGCCGGTAAAGGCGATCCACGAGGTCAGCCTCGTGCGTCCGCTGACCGAAGACTTCACCGCCGAACTCGGCGCGCTCGAGGCGGATAGCCGCGCCGCCCTTGCCGAACAGGGCATCGCGCCTGACCAGATCGTTCTCGAACGCCGCGCCCGGCTGCGGTTTGCCGGCAGCGACAGCGTGCTCACGCTCGACTGCGAAGATCGCGCGGATATGGACGCCGCTTTCCGCACGCTCCACCGCCAGCGTTTCGGCTATTCGGACGCCTCCGCCCCGATCATCGTCGAAGCGCTCAGCGTCGAAGCCAGCGGCACTTCGGGCGGGCTTGGCGAAGCGGTTGCCGAACCGGTATCATCGGGCACGGCTGCCACGGGCGGTTGGGAGACCATCGACCGCGCCGCAATGGTTTGCGGCGAACCGGTCGCGGGGCCCGTACTGGTCATCGATCCGGCCTCGACCACGGTGGTCGAACCCGGCTGGCAGGCGGAGCGGGCGGTCGAGGGTAGCCTGATCCTGGAGCGCAACGAACCTTTGGCGCGCAGCAGTGCGGCGGGGACCCTCGCCGATCCCGTCCGGCTGGAGATCTACAACAATCTGTTCATGGCCATTGCCGAGGAAATGGGCGTCGTGCTGCAATCCACCGCCACCTCGGTCAACATCAAGGAGCGCCTCGATTTTTCCTGCGCGCTGTTCGATGCGGCCGGCGAACTGATCGCCAATGCCCCGCATATCCCGGTGCATCTGGGCAGCATGGGCGACAGCATTGCGCGCGTGATCGAGGCCCGCGGCGAAGCCCGTGACGGTCGCGGGTTCAGGCGCGGCGATGCCTACATGCTCAACGATCCCTATCGCGGCGGCACGCATTTGCCCGATATCACGGTGATCGTCCCGGTGTTCTATGGCGAGGACAGCCGCGAACCCGATGCGTTCGTGGCCGCGCGTGGACATCATTCGGACGTCGGCGGGATCGCGCCCGGATCGATGCCCCCCGAAAGCCGGACGATCGAACAGGAAGGCGTGTTGATCGACAATATGTTGCTGGTCGATGAAGGCCGCTTCTGTGAAAGCGACGTGCGCGAGCTGCTGGCATCAGCCCGCTATCCGGCGCGCAATCCCGATCGCAACATTTCCGATCTGCGCGCGCAGTTGGCAGCGTGCACCCGGGGGATGGAACTGCTCCAGGCGGCGGCGCGCGACGAGAGCGCAGAGGTCGTCTCCGCCTATATGGATCACGTGCTCGCCAATGCAGAGGAAAGCGTGCGCGGTCTGCTGTCCCGACTGGGCGATGGCGAGTTTGCCTACCCGATGGACAATGGTGCGGTGGTCAAGGTCGCGATCCGGATCGATCATGCCAGCCGCTCGGCCGTGTTCGACTTCACCGGCACCAGCGACCAGCTGCCCGATAATTTCAACGCTCCCAAATCGATCACCCGGGCAGCCGCTCTCTATGTCGTGCGTACGCTGGTCGACGATGCCATCCCGATGAACGACGGGTGCCTGCGGCCGGTCAAACTGGTGATCCCAGAAGGATCGATGCTCAACCCCCGCCCCGGCGCCGCAGTGGTGGCGGGCAATGTCGAAACCAGCCAGGTCGTCACCGACACGCTGTTTGCGGCGACCGGCCGCCTGGCACCCAGCCAGGGGACGATGAACAACTTCACTTTCGGCGACGGGGCCGACCAGTATTACGAGACGATCTGCGGCGGTTCGGGCGCGGGTCCGGACCACGACGGCACCAGCGCGGTGCAGACGCATATGACCAATTCGCGGCTGACCGATCCCGAAATCCTCGAGACCCGCCTACCCGTACGGCTCGATGCTTTCGCGATCCGCGCGGGGTCGGGGGGTGATGGCGAATTTCGCGGCGGCGACGGGGTGGAGCGGCGGATCACCTTTATCGAACCGATGCACGCCAACATGCTCGCCAACCGGCGGGCGATCGCGCCGCGCGGCATTGCCGGCGGGCGTGATGCCGCGCCGGGCCGCAACTGGGTCGAGCGCGCGGACGGGTCCCGCGAGGATCTGGGCGCTACCGCCAGTGCCGAAATGCAGCCGGGCGATACCTTCGTGGTGCTGACCCCGGGCGGCGGCGGGTTCGGCCCGCCCCGCCCGGAGTAAGCATATCGATCAGACGGCGGCGTCGCGCTTGACCGTGATCACCTGCGGATAGGTGAACTCCTTCAGCCCATCGATGCCGTATTCGGCACCGAAGCCCGACTGCTTGTGCCCGCCGAAGGGCGCGAAGGGCGACAGCTGCATGAATTCGTTGATCCAGACGGTCCCGGTTTCGAGCTGTTCGGCGATTTCGACGCCCTTGTCGGTATCCTTGGTCCAGACCGCACCGGCCAGACCGTATTCCGAATTGTTCGCGCGCTCGATCACTTCGTCGACGCTGGCGAACTTCATCAGCGGCATGACCGGGCCGAACTGTTCCTCGGCCACGATGCGCGCATCCTCGGGCGGATTGTCGAGGATGGTGATCGGCACATAGTAGCCGGTGCCGGAAGGATCCTTGTCGCCCCCGGTGAGGAACTTGTAGCCATTGTCCTTGGCGTCCTGGATCAGGTCGAGCACGCGCTCATACTGTTTCTTGTTCTGGATCGGCCCGACGCCCGTGCCCTGCTGCGAACCGTCACCGACGACCACGGTCTTGGCATAATCCGCGATTGCCTTCGACAGGTCGTCGTAGATATCCTCGTGGATGTAGATCCGCTTGGCCGCGATGCAGACTTGGCCGGCGTTGGAGAAACTCGACCAGAACAGCTGTTCGGCCACCTTCTGGACATCCGCATCGGGCAGCACGATCGAAGCGTCGTTGCCGCCCAGTTCCAGCGTGATGCGCTTGAGGTCGCCCGAGGCGCCTTCCATGATCTTCTTGCCCGTAGCGGTCGAACCGGTGAAGGTGATCTTGTCGATATCGGGATGCTCGGTGATCAGCGGACCGAGCGTGTCTTCGCCGGTGATGATGTTCACCGTACCCGCGGGCACGACATCCTTGATCAGTTCGGCCACCCGCAGCGTGGTGAGCGGCGTGAAGGGCGACGGTTTGAGCACGATGGTGCAGCCCGCGACCAGCGCCGGGACGATCTTCTGGATCGCCATCATGATCGGGAAGTTCCACGGCACGATGCCGCCGACCACGCCCACCGGCACGCGCCGCGTGCGCGACAGGCGGGTATCGTCGTCCTGGTTGATCACATCGTCAAGCGTGAGCGTCGACTGGGCGGCAGCGAGGCCCGCCGCGCCGTAGATTTCCTGCTGTGCCTGCGCATGCGGCTTGCCCTGCTCGCTGGTCAGCAAGCGGTAGAGCTCGTCGGCATTCTCCTTGATCGCAGCGGCGATCCCCTGGACGACCTGCTGCCGTTCTTCGGCGGTGGTCTTCTTCCACTGGGTGAAGGCGCGGCGTGCAGCTGCAACGGCGCTGTCGAGTTCTTCCTTGCCGCAGGACGGCACACGGCCGACGACCTGCTCGGTGGCGGGGTTGAGCACCTCGAGCCATTGGCCGTTATCGACCATCTTGCCGTCGATCAGGTTCTTGTAGTCGGTCATGTCTCTCTCCTCGCGCAAATCTGGGATTCGTCCCTTGGCATCACACTGTCGAAATTCGTTGCTCGATGCAACGGGTCTTGCGGTGCGGCGCCAAATTGGAGAGAGAGGCGCCGAAGAGGAGAGCAATGCAGACCTTCGTTACCGAAGCCGTCGATTGGCCCGGGACCGCGCCGGACCTGCGCGAACAGGTGCGCGCGCTGGTGGCCGCGCATGGCGAGCGCGACCCGGTCCGCCGTGCGAATTGCTGGACCAAGGCAAACCCGCAGTTCAGCAAAAAGCTGGGCGAGGCCGGGCTGCTCGGCATGACCTGGCCCAAGGAATACGGCGGGCATGAACGCAGCCAGCTCGAACGCTATGTCGTGATCGAGGAATTGCTTGCTGCGGGCGCGCCGGTCGGCGCACACTGGATTGCCGACCGGCAAAGCGGGCCATTGCTGTTGCGGCTTGGAAACGAGGAACTGAAGCGCCGCTGGGTGCCAGAGATCGCGCGCGGCGAAGCCTTCGCCTGCATCGGTTTGAGCGAACCGGGGTCGGGTTCGGACCTCGCCTCGGTCCGCACCACGGCACGGCGCGATGGCTCGGATTGGGTGATCGACGGGCAGAAGGTCTGGACCAGCGGCGCGCATGTCAGCCATTTCATGATCGCCCTGGTACGCAGCGAAGCGGGCAGCGAACGCCAGCAGGGCCTGTCGCAATTCGTCATCCCGATGGATACGCCCGGTGTGACGGTGAAACCGATCACCGACCTCACCGGCGCGCATGAGTTCAACGAGGCGTTCTTCGACGCCGTCCGCCTGCCAGCGCATGCGCTGCTGGGCGAAGAGGGTGCCGGCTGGAAGCAAGCGACTGCCGAGCTCTCGCTCGAACGGTCGGGACCCGAACGCTATCTGTCGTCGATGGTGCTGTTCCTCGAACTCGTGCGCCATGCGGAAACTGCGCAGGATCCCGCGCTGGCCGAACTGGTCGGCAGGCTGGCCGCGGAAGCCTGGACCCTGCGGCTGATGAGCGCATCGGTCGCTGCCAAGCTGGCGCGCGGCGAAGACCCGGCGCTGGAGGCGACCATGGTCAAGGACCTCGGCAATTCCTACGAACAGGCGATCCCGCAGCTGGTGCAGGCCGCGGTCGATTGGGAACGCATCGATGCCCAGGTCGTGCAGGCAGTCTGCTTCTACCTGCTGCAGGTCAGCCCGAGCTTCTCGCTGCGCGGGGGAACACGCGAAATCGTCAAGGGTATCATCGCCCGGGGGCTGGGACTACGATGAGCGACACCAGGCGCATGCTGGCCGAAATGGCCGATCCGCTATTTGCCGAACTGGGCGCGGATGCCACGATGGACCGTGACGGGGCCAGGCTCGAACAATTGGGCCTGCCCGCGCTGCTGATGCCCGAAGCCGATGGCGGTTTCGGCGGTGACTGGATGGACGCGCTGACCGTTTTCCGCCTCGCCGGCTACCACGCCTTGGCCATCGACCTGCCCGCTATGATCGTTGCCAAGACGGCCGGGGAAGGCACCGAAGCGCACTTCGCCCTGATGGCGTTCGCGCGCACGGCGCAGATCGCCGGCGCGCTCGATGCGGCGCTCGCGCTGTCGGTCGGCTATGTCAACGAGCGGCAACAGTTCGGCCGGCCGCTCGGCAAGTTCCAGGCCGTGCAGCAGTCGCTCGCCGGATTCGCCTGCGAGGCGGCTGCCGCGAATTGCGCGGCCGTCGGTGCGGCACAGGCGCTTGAGCGCGGGGATGCCGGGTTCGAAATTGCCGCAGCGAAACTGCGCGCCAACCGCGCGGTGGAGGTGGGCACGACGGTCGCCCATCAGGTCCATGGCGCGATCGGCTTCACGCAGGAATACGGGCTTCATCCGCTGACGCGGCGGCTGTGGCAATGGCGGTCCGAATACGGGAACGACGCCTACTGGAGCAAGCGTCTGGGCACAATGGTGGTCGATGCGGGAGCCGACTCGTTCTGGCCCGGGCTGACCGCGCGAACCGACTAGGCCAGCGCAAGCACGCCGGTCAGGATGTTGCGCACCAGATCGACTTGCCCGCGCGCGCCCGTCTTGGCGTAGATTTTCTTTGAGTAATAGCGCGCGGTTTCCACGGTCAGACCGTGCGCCTGCGCCGCCTCGGAGATCGAGAGCCCTTGCGCCAACGACCAGGCGAGCCGCGCTTCGGCGGGGGTCAGATCGAACAGATCGACCAATTGTTCGTGCCGGTCGGCGCTCGATGACCGGTCGCCGCGCAGATAGACCACTGCCACCGCCTCGCTTTCGCGAGCGAGCGCATCGATCCGCATCGGTGCCACTAGGATATCGATCCACGGATCCTGTGCCAGGTTGATGGCACGCGGCCGGTGGCGGCGATCCCGCGCCATCGCTTTGGCCAGCGCGGTGAGTTGGCGATCGATCGCGGGAGAAGATGGGACCAGCCGGTCATACGGCCCCCGGCGCAGCACGCCCGAGCGTTCGAGCAAGCGTTCTGCCTGCGCATCCATATCGACGATGCGGCAACGCTGGTCCAGCGCGATCCAGCCGAAATTCATCCGCCGGAACGCCTCCGCACTGACCGAAGCGCGGTTGCGCTCGCGCTCGATCGAAGCGACGACTTGGAGCGCCACGCGCACATGCGGGACGAGCGCCGATAGCAGGCTGGCGACTTCGGCCCCCGGCGCGTTGTCCGCGAGCACGCACAAGGTGAGGTCGATGTCCGCTCCGCTCACGCGGACGGCGCGCAGGCCATCCTCGCGACTGTCCAGATCGCCACCCGAATAGACACGCGCCTCGCGCATTGCGGCAGTAACAGCCGCAATCGGGGCCCCGTCGCCCAAGGCGATATCGCCCCCCTCACCCGCGCTCGCCAACCGGATCGCCGCACCCCGCGCGCCGCAGACACGCCGCAACTGGCGGAGGAATGTCTGCCACATGGGTTGCTCGAACACCCCCGAATGGAGCGGCACGAGCAGGTCGGTCTCGCCGAGATTGGGAATCCGCATGCAAGCTTTTCTATCACCTCCCATTTGGGAGGTCTATCCTGACGATCCGCTTCTATCTCTGGGGCAAGTGTTACGGAGCCCCACATGACCGAACCCCAGACCCTGACTCACCTCCAGCGGCTCGAGGCCGAGAGCATCCACATCATGCGCGAAGTCGCCGCCGAGGCGGACAAGCCGGTGATGCTCTATTCGATCGGCAAGGACAGCGCCGTGATGCTGCACCTCGCCAAGAAAGCTTTCTACCCGTCGCCCCCGCCCTTCCCGCTGATGCATGTCGATACGACCTGGAAGTTCCAGGACATGTACAAGCTGCGCGAGAAGGCGGCGCGGGACGCCGGGATGGACCTGATCGTCTATCAGAATCCCGAAGCCGAGGAGCGCGGGATCAACCCTTTCGACCACGGCCCGCTGCATACCGACATGTGGAAGACCGAAGGGCTCAAGCAGGCGCTCGACAAATATGGCTTCGACGCAGCCTTCGGCGGCGCGCGCCGCGACGAAGAGAAAAGCCGCGCGAAAGAGCGCATCTTCTCCTTCCGCACCGCGACGCATGGCTGGGACCCGAAAAACCAGCGCCCCGAGCTGTGGAACATCTACAACGCGCGCAAGAAGAAGGGCGAGAGCATCCGTGTGTTCCCGCTGTCCAACTGGACCGAGCTCGACATCTGGCAATACATCATGGCCGAGAACATCGAGATCGTGCCGCTCTATTTCAGCGCCAAGCGCCCGACCTACGAACATGAGGGCGGGCTGTTCATGGCCGACGACATCGACCGGCTCGAGAAGGTGATGGGCTACCGGCCCAAGATTACCGAACGCTCGATCCGTTTCCGCACGCTGGGCTGCTTCCCGCTGACCGGCGCGGTCGAGAGCGAGGCCGCCACCTTGCAGGAAGTGGTGCAGGAAATGCTGCTGACCACCACCAGCGAGCGGCAGGGCCGCGTGATCGACAAGGACGCGGGCGACGCGTCGATGGAGAAGAAAAAGCAGGAGGGTTATTTCTGATGAGCGACCCCATCTACCGGACGGACGCGCTGATCGCGGACGACATCGAAGCCTATCTCGAGCAGCACCAGAACAAGTCGATGCTGCGCTTCATCACCTGCGGCAGCGTGGATGATGGCAAATCGACGCTGATCGGCCGCCTGCTCTACGATTCGAAGATGATCTTCGAGGACCAGCTCGCTGCGCTCGAGAACGACAGCAAACGCGTGGGCACGCAGGGGCAGGAGATCGACTTCGCCTTGCTCGTTGACGGGCTCGCCGCCGAGCGCGAACAGGGTATCACGATCGACGTCGCCTATCGCTTTTTTGCGACCAAGAAACGCAAGTTCATCGTCGCCGACTGCCCGGGACATGAGCAATATACGCGCAACATGGTGACGGGCGCCTCGACCGCCGATTGCGCGGTTATCCTGATCGATGCGCGCAAGGGCGTGCTGGTCCAGACCAGGCGTCACAGCTTCCTGTGTCACCAGCTCGGCATCAAGAACCTCGTCCTGGCCGTCAACAAGATGGACCTGATCGACTACGATCAGGACAAGTTCGAAGCGATCGTAGCCGATTACCGGAAATTCGCCGACAGCATCGGAGTTGAGGATTTCACGGCCATTCCCATGTCCGGCCTTGCCGGCGACAACATCACCACCCGATCCGGCAACACGCCCTGGTACGATGGTCCCGTCCTGATCGACCACCTCGAGACCATCGAGGTCAGCAACACCGCCAGTCAGGCCAAGCCGTTCCGCATGTCGGTGCAATGGGTCAATCGCCCCAATCTCGATTTTCGCGGCTTCTCCGGCCTGATCGCCAACGGCACGGTCAAACCCGGCGACGAACTGCGTTCGCTCCCCTCGGGCAAGACCAGCACGGTGAAGTCGATCGTCACCATGGATGGCGACCTGGACCAAGCGGTTGCCGGCCAGTCGGTCACCATCACGCTGGCCGACGAGATCGATTGTTCGCGCGGCGATGTTCTGGCCGCAGCCGACAGTCCGCCCGAAGTCGCCGACCAGTTCGAGACGACCATCGTGTGGATGGACGACGAACCGCTGGTCGTCGGGCGCGCCTACTGGCTCAAGCTGGGCGCACAGATGGTCAGCGTGACCGTGGCGGAACCCAAATACGAGATCGACGTCAACAATCCGTCAGGCTCGGGGTCGCACCTCGCCTCGCAGACACTTCACCTCAATCAGATCGGCGTGTGCGAGATCACCACCGACCGGCGGATCGTGTTCGATTCCTATGCCGACAACCGTGCGCTGGGCGGGTTCATCCTGATCGACAAGATCACCCATCGCACGGTCGGCGCAGGCATGTTGCATTTCAGCCTGCGGCGCAGCCAGAACGTCCATTGGCAGCCGACCGACATCACCCGCGATCATCACGCAGCAATGAAGAACCAGACGCCGCGCGTGCTGTGGTTCACCGGTCTGTCGGGCTCGGGCAAGTCGACCATCGCCAACGAAGTCGAAAAGAAGTTGGCGCTGATGAACCGCCACACCTTCCTGCTCGATGGCGACAATGTCCGCCACGGCCTCAACAAGGATCTCGGTTTCACGGAAAGCGACCGGATCGAGAACATCCGCCGCATCGGCGAGGTGGCCAAGCTGATGACCGATGCGGGGCTGATCGTCCTCACCGCCTTCATCAGTCCGTTCCGCGCAGATCGCCAGCTGGTCCGCGACATGATCGACGCGGGCGAGTTCGTCGAGATCCACGTCGATACGCCGCTGGAAGTGGCCGAGGCGCGCGACGTGAAGGGGCTTTACAAGAAGGCGCGCGCAGGCAAGCTCAAGAACTTCACCGGGATCGACAGCCCCTATGAGCCTCCCGAGGACCCGGAGATCCGGGTCAACACGGTCGAAATGACCCCCGAGGAAGCCGCGGATTACATCATCGGCCGCATCCTGCCGCTCAAGTGAGCATACGGCCGGGGCCCGGCGCGAAGCTGGCCCCGGCCGCCGTGATCGAGCGGGCGAAAGCGTAGATTGCACGCGCTTCAGATAGGATTTGTCGAGCTTGCACTTGTCAAAGGCGCCGCGCTTCGCGAAGACCTTCACCTAGCCGAATGGTCCGACCCGGTAGAAACTGGACGGGGAATTCCGAGCCTTAGCGGATGGAAACCGGAGCTTGAGCATATGAACCTCGAATTCACCCCTGAAGAGCAGGCCTTCCGCGACGAAGTGCGCGCCTTCATCGAAGACAATTACCCCAAGCACCTTGGCGACGTGGGCCTGCGCGAAGACCTCTCGCGCGAGGATTTTCTCGCCTGGCACAAGGTCCTCGGCGAAAAGGGCTGGTCGGTTCCTGCCTGGCCGGTCGAGTATGGCGGCACGGGCTGGACGCCTACCCAGCGCTACATCTGGTCCGAGGAGAACGCGCGGGTCAATGCGATCATGCCGCTGCCGTTCGGCGTCTCCATGGTCGGGCCGGTGATCTACACCTTCGGCAGCGAAGAGCAGAAGGCGCGGCACCTTCCGGGCATCCGCAGCGGCGAAGTATGGTGGTGCCAGGGTTATTCCGAACCCGGCGCTGGCTCCGACCTTGCCTCGCTCAAGACCACCGCGGTGCGCGACGGCGATCACTACGTCATCAACGGCCAGAAAACCTGGACCACGCTGGCGCAATATGCCGACTGGGGCTTCTTCCTTTGCCGCACCGATCCGGACGCCGCCAAGCCGCAGGAAGGCATCAGCTTCATCCTCGTGGACATGAAGTCGCCGGGTGTCGAAGTGAAGCCGATCAAGCTGCTCGACGGCGGTTACGAGGTCAACGAAACCTGGCTGACCGATGTCCGCGTCCCGGTCGAAAACCTCGTTGGTGAAGAGAACAAGGGCTGGACCTATGCCAAGTTCCTGCTCGCTCACGAACGCAGCGGGATCGCCGGTGTGGCCCGCTCGAAGCGCGGCGTCGAAAAGCTGCGCGAGATTGCCGCCAACGAAACGCTCGATGGCGAACCGCTGATCGACGATCTGGATTTCGCCCGCAAGGTGAGCCAGCTCGAGATCGACCTCGCCGCGCTCGAGATCACCGAACTGCGCACGCTTGCAGGCGAGCAGGCCGGCAAGGGTCCGGGACCGGAAAGCTCGATCCTCAAGATCAAGGGCACTGAAATCCAGCAGCGCCTGACCGAACTCACGCTCGAAGCGGTCGGCAGCTACTCGGCCCCCTATTACGGCAGCATCGCCAACGATACGGGATCGAACGAATACCCGATCGGCCCCGACTACGCTCACGATTCGGCGGCGACCTATTTCAACATGCGCAAGACATCGATCTATGGCGGATCGAACGAGATCCAGCGCAACATCATTACGAAAATGATCCTCGGGCTCTGAGAGCGCCGGACGGCACGGGAAAGGGACGACACGTGGATTTCAACTTCACCGAAGAACAGGACATGGTGCGCGACGGCCTTTCGCGCCTGGTCCGTGAACAATACGATTGGGAAACGCGCCGCGCTGCTATCGAGAGCGATGCCGGATGGCGGCCCGAAATCTGGGCGCAGCTCGCCGAACTCGGCATTCTGGGCATGCCCTTCAGCGAAGATGTCGGCGGTTTTGGCGGCGGCGCGATCGATGCGATGATCGTCATGGAAGAATTCGGCAAGGGCCTGGTGGTCGAACCTTTCGTTCCCACCGTGGTCTGCGCCGGCGGCTTCCTCAAGCATGCCGGCAGCGACGCCCAGCGCGAGGAACACCTTTCGGCCATCATCGGCGGGGAACGTGTCTTCGCATTCGCCTATGCCGAGCCGCGTGGCCGCTACGATTATGCCGATCTCGAGACGACGGCGAAGAAAGACGGCGATGGCTACATCCTCAACGGCCACAAGGCCGTGGTCATCGGCGCCCCCTGGGCCAGCCACCTCATGGTCACTGCCCGCACCGGCGGCGACCGCCGCGACCGCGAAGGCGTCAGCGTTTTCATTGTCGATAAATCGGCCGACGGTATCGTCACGCGCGACTATGAAACCGTCGACGGGCGCCGCGCATCGGAAATCTATTTCGAGAATGTCTCGGTCCCCGCAGATGCGCTGATCGGCGAAGAAGGTGCCGCGCTCCCGCTGATCGAGCAGGTGACTGACGAGGCGATCGCCGCGCAATGTGCCGAGGCCTGCGGCGCGATGAAGGTCGCGCATGCGATGACGGTCGAATATTCGCGTCAACGCAAACAATTCGGCGTGCCGATCGGCAAGTTCCAGGTGCTTCAGCACCGCATGGTCGACATGTATACCGCCTATGAGACCTCGGTCTCGCTGACCTATCTCGCCACGATCAAGCTCGATGCCGGCGAAAAGGAACGCAAGCGCACCGCCTCGGCGGCAAAGGTCGGCGTGGGCCAGGCCGCGCGCCTGATCGGCCAGGAAGCCGTCCAGATCCACGGCGGCAACGGCGTCACCGATGAATATGCGATCGGGCATTACTTCAAGCGCCTGACGATCTTCGAATCCGAATTCGGCAGCGTCGACCACCACCTGAAACGGCACGTTTCGCTTTCGTGACGGCGTGCGTGGATGATAAATGCCCCATGAGCGGCGCGGCTGGCTTCCAGCCCGCCCTCGTGGGATGCGCCGCCGGCAAGGCATCATCCAATCATTGACCAGCGGCATTGACCGCTTCGGGCCCGCGGGCGAGAGTTGTACAGCGGCACGGCTATCATGCCGGTCCGTAGCTGCTGCTGTTGGCCCGGCAACGGGCTGACGCTTCCCGGAACCAAAACCTGATCACGGATGTCTCACGACAGACTGGGCTGACCGCCAGTCCACCTGCCCCTCGGCAGCATGAGCCAGGCGCCGGCCGGTCGGATGAAGCAGGACAGGCGCCAGCGCGCCCCGGTGACAGCGCATGACACCGCTTGCACCTGCTCGGATAATCGTAAGAAAAATATCGGGAATTTGCTTCCGATTCCCGCTTTTGATAGCTTGGTTTCAAATAATAATAACACGAGTCGCAATCCGCTAGGTTTTGGGGATTGTCAGAAATGAACCCGCATGGGGCTCGGCGGCTCGTCGAAACCGCTTTGCAGGCTACCCTTGCTTCTTCATCCCCGCCTGAGGCCGCTCTCGCCTGCGCGCGGAGGGGCCGCCGGTGGCTTCCCGAAAAGCCGCTGTGGCCGGATCGGCTTGGCGCCACGGCTTTCCGCACCGTCTGGTGCAGCATGGTCGGCGGGCGCGCATGCCGGCCCCCAAAGCCCGCCTCCTCCTGCACAATCTTCAATCGTGGGTTGACCGGACCAGCACCGGAACGAGGTCCCCATCGCCGATAGCGGCCCTCCCGCCGCGAGCGCGCAGCGATACAGCCGGTCACTCGGGAACGAGGCCTTACGCGTGATAGGCATGAAGGGTTTGGTTTACCTACTTTGCGATACTCAGACTCCCTAGGATGAGGTTCGGATGTCAACTTTAGGCGTGGATCGTTTGGGAGAAGTCGTCGAGCAGTCGGCATCCGAGATCTACGTCTTTGCCGCGGATGACTTCCGCTTTATCCTGGTCAACAGGGGTGCGCGCGAAAACCTTGGCTATTCGTTGGCAGAACTCAGCGAAATGCACCCCTGGGACCTGAAGCCGGAGTTCTCCGAAGAAGAATTCAAAGCCTTCGTCGGCCCGCTTTTATCCGCAGAAGTTCCCAGGCTTTCGTTCGAGACGGTACACGGCCGAAAAGACGGAAGCACTTACGAAGTCTCGGTCTCGCTGCAATTGATCCAATCCCAGGGCGACTTCGTTTTCTTCGCAGCGATCCGGGACATTTCCGAATTCAACTCGATCAGGGACCGCCTCGAACGGACCAGCTCCCGGCTGGATGCCATCCTGAACAACATCAGGATGGCCATCTTCATGATGGATGAGCAGCAGAACTGTTCTTTCATGAATCGCGCTGCCGAAGAATTGACCGGTTACAGTTTCGAAGAGGCGGTCGGACGCTGCCTTCACGGCCTGATCCATCACCAATACCCCGACGGGTCGCCCTTCCCGATCGAAGAATGCCCCATCGACCGGGCGTTTCCCGAACGCCACCAGATTAGCGGCGAAGACATGTTCGTCCACAAGGACGGCAATTTCTACAACGTCTCCTACACCGCTTCTCCGATGGTCGATTCCAGCGGATCGACAGTCGGGACGATCGTCGAGGCGTTTAACATCGACGCGGTTGTTGCCGCGCGAGACGAACTGGCCAAGTCGCATCGCAGGCTGGAACGAAGCGTCAGGACATTCCAGCAAGCGGAAAAAATCGCGAAGCTGGGTTCATGGGAATTCGACGTCGAGACGCAGTCGCTGACCTTTTCCGATCAAGCCTACAAGATCATGGGGCTGGATCAGCAGCGTCCGATGACGCTCGACGATACCCTCGAGTTTTACTCCCCGCATGAACGCGAGCGCGTCGAAGCGCTCTATCTGGAGTCCCGCCGGACAGGGAAGAACCTCGATTTCACCGCGGAGATCGTGGGCCGGGGGGGCCAAAGACGACAGGCCCGGATAATCGCGGAGTTCGTCGAGAATGCCAAGGGCGGCAAATCCGTGATGATCGGTACTGTCCGCGATATTACGGAAAAGCTCCAGGCGATGCTGGACCTGCGCTATGCGGCCAGTCACGATGATCTGACCGGCCTCCTCAACCGCAATGCGTTCGAAGCGCGTGCAGTCGAGCGCCTGAAAGATGCTGCGGCGATCAATTGCACCTTCTACGCGATGCTGTTCGACCTTACCGGCTTCAAGTTCGTCAACGACACTTTCGGCCATCAGACGGGCGACAAGCTTTTGCGGCGAATTGCGAAGCAAATCGAAGACGCCGTACCCGCAAACGCGATTCTTGCCCGGTGGGGCGGCGACGAATTCGCGGTGCTCAGTCCGCTATCGATGTCGGAGGACGAGGTTCAGGACTTCGCCAGCAACCTGCTGCTGACGATCGAAGAGGCGGTCGACCTGGGAGAAGGCGGCGTCGGTGTCGGCGCGACATGCGGCGTTGCGGAGAGCACGGCGCTCGCATCCCTCGACGCGCTGATCCACAAGGCCGATCTGGCGCTGTATCATGGCAAGGCACGCGAACCGGGAACGGTCCACTTCTACAACTCGTCCATGGAACTGCCGCATGTCGAGCGTAGGCGGGCCATAGAGACCGTAACCCAGGCTCTGGGCGAGGACCGGGTGCAGTCCGGGTACCAGCCGATCATCCAGATCACCGACAACCGGCTTATCGGTTTCGAATCGCTCATGCGACTGAAAACCGCAGACGATACGCTGATACCGGCATCCGCCGTCATTCCCGCGATCATGGACCCCATCCTTTCCCGCCAGATCAGCGTACGAATGTTCGAGAACGTATCGCGCGATCTTCCGAGCCTGATGGCCGCGCATGGCGGAGTGCAATATGTCAGCATCAATGCCACCGAAGCCGACCTGATAAGCCGCGACTTCGTACCCCGCGTGTTCGAGGCGCTGGAGCGACACCACATCAATCCGGCTTGGGTAACCCTGGAAATTACCGAAACCATGCTGATGGTCGGCGACAACCAGAATGTGAAAAGCGTTCTGGACCAATTGAGAAGTCGCGGGATCAGGATCGCCCTCGACGACTTCGGCACCGGCTATTCCTCGCTCACCCATCTTCGCGATTTCCCGATCGACCGGGTCAAGATCGATGCCTCTTTCGTACGCGACATATGCACTTCGGTGATGTCCAAGAACATCGTTCAGGCCATGGTCGTGATGAGCCGCAGCCTCGGTATCGAGGTGATCGCTGAAGGCATAGAAACCGAAGAGCAGAGAAGGACCTTGCTCGAGATTGGCTGCTATTACGGGCAGGGTTACCTGTTCAGCCCAGCCGTCCCGGTGGACGAAGCCTGCGCGCTTCGCTTCGGATATTCGGACAAGGAAACCGCCTGACCGCGCGGCTTCCCGGCCGCTCCTGCTCCCGGATTGCCAGCGCGCCAGTGCTCGCGTCAAACTGTCCCCGCCGCCCGGCTTTCTAAGTGATAATCCTAGGGTGTATCGGCCCTCCGATTTTCTATTGGCGTCTCGCCGAACAGACGAGGGGCGCCGTGCAGATCGCTTATTACCAGCTCGAAGGAACTGCAGTCATAATCGACACCAAGCATTCCCTGCCGTGGTGCTGGCGGGATGGTCAGTGGACGAAGGCGCCCGATCTGCTGGATGCATGCGCGGCGACCGGAACCGAGCTTGCCCGGGCGGACTTCTTCCGGAGGTTCCCGGGGGCGGCGCTGCAGATTTCGACCCTACCCCTGTCGGACTAGACCACTCGCCGCCGGCAATGTCCGACGTGGCGGGGTGATCGGCCAAATCATTTGGCGACACGGCGGGCGTAGCCGCAACGCTCGCGCGCAAATGCCGGACCACGCTCGCGCTTCTTCTCGTTCATCCGGCGATGCAGCTGGAGCGGGCTGGGCGCTTTTCGGCCTCGGCCGTGAATGGTGCCGCTTACAGGACTCGAACCTGTGACCCCATCATTACGAATGATGTGCTCTACCAACTGAGCTAAAGCGGCACTTTCGCGGGTTGCGCGGGAAGTGGAGGCCCGAGCCGGAATCGAACCGGCGTGCAAGGATTTGCAGTCCTCTGCGTAACCACTCCGCCATCGGGCCTCGCCCTCCCTCTCGGGAAGGAAGCGGCGCACTAGCGATTCTCCGCGGCAAAGGCAATCGCCCAGTGATGCCTTACGTAACGTCAGTCTGGACGCATGGCCGGATAGGGGCAATGACCCTGCGCATGAGCATTGCCAACCTTCTCGATCCGATCACCGCGGCAGGCGGCGACACGCGCTTTTCCGGGCTCGACCACTGGATGCAGGGCCGCACGCTCTACGGCGGCGCCTCCGCGCTGATCGCCTATACTGCGGTTACCCGCGCATTCCCCGACCTGCCGCCGCTGCGCGGCGCCCAGGTCGCCTTCGTCGCCCCTACGGGACCCGATGCCGAGCTGCGCCGCGAGATCGTCCGGCAAGGTCGCAACGTCGCGCAGGTGCGCAGCGAGATCTGGTGCGAGGGGCAATGCACGCTCACCGCCTTCTGGCTGTTCGGCACCGAACGCGAGGCGAATGCGATGCACGATGCCGCACCGGTCGCCGACTGGCCCGGTCCGCCCGAGGAAGCCGAGAGCGCGATGCACGGCAAGGGTCCCGCCTTCATCCAGAACAATTTCGAGATCCGCCGCGCGCAGGAGCAGCAGGGCCCGGGCGACCCGGTGGTGCGCCGCTGGGCGCGGCTGACCGACCGCGAAGGACTCGACCCGGTGAGCGAGCTCATCCTGCTGGGCGACGTCCTGCCACCGGGCGCGATGCGCGCGATGAAACGGCAGGGACCGATCAGCTCGGTCAACTGGTCGTTCAACCTGCTCGAGCCCGCGCCCCTGACCCGCGACGGCTGGTGGATGAGCGAGAACGCCAGCCAGCACGCTGCGCATGGCTACTCCTCTGAACGGCTGCGGCTGTGGAACGCCGATGGCAAGCAGATGCTCGACGGCATGCAATGCGTGGCGGTGTTCGGCTGAACATGGACCGCTTTACGCGCCTGCGAAAAGCGTGACCTTCCCGGAATGATCAGCGCAGCCAGCAGCTTGCCCCCGGCAACACCCGCGTATGTGTGACCTTCCGGCAGTATAAGGCACTGCACCGGTCACGCCCGGCAGCGTAGAAATTTCACGCGGTCAAAGAGCGGGCCCCTCATGCCGATCGCCCACGCTGTAGGAAAGCGGCGTGCGAGTCGCCTCTATCCGGGGCTAAAGGAGCGAGCGCGGGGGAACTGGCGTACCGGCGAACCCACCGGCCGCCTGCCGAATTACCAGCCCCGTTCCGGAACGTGTCCGCCCCGCAGCCATTCGGTTGGCATGGATATCATCGAAGAGCAGCGCCGGTTCCGCGACAGCACCCCTTCCCGCCTCGGGCGCGGACTGGAGCGGCTGACGCATCCATTCGGCGCAGCGATCGCCAGCGTGGTCCCGAAGGGCCTGGTCGAAACCGTGCTGAAGGGGCTCGACCGGGCGGCGGGCGCCCCGCGCCTCGTCCAGTTCGATCACGATGCGGCCGATCTCGAGGCGGCGCGGCAGGCGGCCCGCAAGGTATCGCGCACCGCGCGCAGCGTCAGCGCGACCACCGGGGCCGCCGCTGGCCTGGGCGGCGCGCTGTCGATGAGCGCGGACATCCCGGCCACCATCGCCATAGCGCTGCGCGCCATCCGCGATACCGGGCGCGCCTATGGCTACACGGGCGATGGCCCGGCAGAAAAGCTGTTCCGCCTCCAGATCCTCGAACTGGCCGCAGTGGACGAACCCGAGGCGCGCCGGGACCGCATTGCGGCGCTGGAAGCGGCTCTCGGCCTGGCCGGGGAACTCGTCCATGCCGATCACGAACACATCGCGCCGATCGTCGATCAGGCAGTCGAGCGGATTTCGCGCGCAATCGCATTCACCAGCTTCCGCAGCCGGGCGGGCATGGTCGTACCCCTCGTCGGTTCGATCGTCGGCGGACTGGTCAATTCATCGTTCCAGGAGGATGTCGGCAAGGCCGCGCGCTTCGCATTCCAGGCACGGCGGCTGAAGGGCGACGCGTCCGCCGCCGCCTGAGCACCGCACGGCGCGTTTCCCGATCCGAGACTGCGCGTAGCCGCGAACCGGGATTACCGGGCGGGCCTGGTGCCCATCACCTCTCCCAGCCGAACCGGGCCTTCGGGGCGCCAGTCCGCATTAAATTCGATGACATCTTTCTCGAACAGCATGATCACCGTCGATCCGAGAAGGAAGCGGCCCATTTCCTCGCCCTGTTCGAGCACGACCGGCTGGTCCGAATAATCCCACTCGGCAATCGCCCCGGTGCGCTGCGGATTGACCACCCCGTGCCATGTGGTGGCCATGCTGCCGACAATCGTCGCGCCGACCAGCACCATCACGAAGGGCCCCTGCGTTTCGGAATCGAACACGCAGACCACGCGTTCGTTGCGGGCAAACAGTCCGGGCACGCCGCGCGCGGTCACCGGATTGACCGAAAACAGCGCGCCGGGAACATAGATCATGCGTTGCAGGCGGCCCGCGCACGGCATGTGCAGCCGGTGATAATCCCGCGGCGAGAGATACAGGTTCGCAAAACTGCCGTGGCGGAACCGGCCCGCCAGCGCGGCGTCCCCGCCGACCAGTTGGGTCGTGGTGAAGCGATGCCCCTTGGCCTGCAGGATATGGTGATCGTCGATCGCGCCGAACTGGCTGATGGCACCGTCCACCGGCGAGATGAAATCGGCATCGGCCAGCGGCCGCGCGCCCGGTTTCAGCGGGCGGCCGAAAAAATCGTTGAACGAGGCGTAGCTGGCAATGTCCGGGTTTTCGGCCTCGCTCATGTCGACGCCGTATTTTCCGACGAACCAGTGGATCAGCCGGGTCGTCGCCCGCCCCCCACGCGCCCGGGCAACGCGCCCGGCAAGACGTGTCAGCCCGCGTTTGGGCAGGAGATATTGCGGCAGGACAGACAGGCGATCGAACATCATGACCTCTAACGTGGAGCAAGCCCGATCGTGCCCCTGGATGAACCGGCTGCGGTGTTGAACACGCGCAATCGGCCAGCGCAATGGGGATGCCGGCGATACCCGAGAATTTGCAGCGATGGGAAGGCCCGCGGCCAAGCGCGGACCGGTGACAGAACGGCGCCGTGGCGCACCCACTGACCGGCAATTTCTTAACGGCTCGGTAAGCCAGACTGGTTAGTATAGCGAAGTTTCAGGAGTGAACCGGATGTTGCAAATAGCCTATGTGAGCAGGGCATCGAGCGTCCTTGCTCCCGACGATGTGTTCAAGATCATCGAAACCTCGGCACGAAACAATTCCCGAGACGATCTCACCGGGTTCCTGATCTTCGCGGAAAACCGCTTCTTCCAGGTCGTCGAAGGTTCCCGGAGCGCAATCGATGCGCTGCTTTCGCGGCTCGGCGAAGACACGCGCCATTCGCAGATCGAGATCCTGAGCCAGACCGAAATCGCGCAGCGCGCATTTCCCAACTGGCGCATGAAACGGCTCAAGCCGGACACGAAGATCGGGGCGCCGATCGGCGAGACCCCCGGGCCCGACCATTTCCCGACGCATCTCAAACACCTCGTACGGCAATTCCTCGCCGCGTCGCAGGCCGCGACCGAAGCGGCCTAGCCTCGGGCGAGATAACCGCGAACGAAAGCGATTTTCTCCGCGCGGTCGAATTGGGCGAGGCAATCGAGGCGCAGCATTCGCGCCCCGTCCGCACCGAAATGACGCTCGCCGCCGCCAGCGGCAGACTGTTCCCCGCGATCAAGCGCGGGCTGGGCTACGCTTCGGCCAGCGCTATCCCGCGGGCGGGGTGATTGGTGGGTGCGGCGGTAGGATATGGTGGCGAGCGCTGGGATGTTAGCCGAGCCGATTAGCCAACTTATCGGTGTCTAATCCAAGACCGCGATTGCAGCTATCAAAGGCGACCGACGAGATAAAACATTCCATTTCACCTCAGTGTATCCTTTTGGAAGAGCCCACTAAAATCACCAACGGGAAAATCTTCTGGGAAGTCCTCATTGGAGAGATTCATTTCCCTGATGTTGCCCAACCATCCCAATCGCCGTTCAATCCCGCTCGTAACCGGATCGTCCGTAACCTGCACAGTAATGCGCTTGAGGCTGACCCCATCGCCGAAAGTGGCGGCCAGATCGTCGGGGTCGACCCGTTCGACGCTGGTAGGATCGTCGAGGTCGCCGAAGGTTACCAGCATCGGATAGGCCGAGCGTTCCTCAAGATGCCCGACTGGCGGGAATGTCCGCGGCAGGACGATTTCGCCCTCCAACAGAAGCATGTTGTCGAGCTGTTGCGCGAAAGTTTCGCTTTCGCTGTGCGGCGCGAGCGTCTGCATGACATAGGATGCCCAATCGACATTGTTGTCCGACCGCAGCAGCGCGAACAGCGTCCTTCCGCCGGGCAGGTCGACCGCCACCGCTTCGCCCCGTACGCGACGCTCCACCGCCATATTTGCCGGGCTGGAGCCGGCGCGCACCAGGCGCTGCTTCACCTCGATGACGCTCGATCCGGTCTTCAGGCCCTCGGGCGTCTCCACCTCGACCGTGAGGCGATAGCGATAGTCGGGCGCGGTATCGTCCGAAGCGCATGCTGAGATTGCCAGTGCAAGGCAGAGCATGACCCATCCGGACATGCGGCGAGTGATTTGGCCGAATTGCTGCATAGCGGCGTGCCTAGGCGCAGATCGTCATAGCTATGTTAACGCGCGCGGCCGGCCCGTGAGGATAAGCCCCCCCCCTCACACGTCCTTGAACACCGGCGCGCGTTTCTGCATTTCGGCCATGACCGCCTCGATCTGGTTGGGCTGGCGCATGATGGCTTCCTGTTCTTCGCTCTCGGCCAGCAGGATCGCATCCTCGCCCTCTTCATGCATCACGCGGAACAGGCGCTTGGCGCCGCGGATCGCTTCGGGGTTCTTGTTCGCGATGGTTTCGGCCAGCGCGGTGGCGCGGGCGTGCGGATCTTCGTCGAGCATGGTGGCGAGGCCGAGCTGCAGCGCTTCCTCGCCGATGAATTCGCGGTTGGTGTAGGTCAGCTCGCGCAGCACGTCGTCGCGCACCAGCCCGCGCCACAGGGCATAGCCGCCCATGTCGGGCACGAGGCCCCATTTCATTTCCATCACCGCCATGCGCGTCTGCGGATGCACCACCCGGATATCGGCGCCGCTGGCGATCTGCAGCCCGCCGCCGAAGCACACGCCGTGCACTGCGGCAATCACCGGCACGGGGCATTTGCGCCAGGTCATCGCGGCTTCCTGTGCGCGGTTGGCATTGCCATAGCCGCGTTCGGCAAGCTTGGACGATCCGCCGCCGTCGCCGCCGAAGCTGGCAGTGTCGAGCCCGGCGCAAAAGGCGCGCCCCTCACCCGACAGCACGGCGACGCGCAGCCCCTTCATCGTGCGCAACGCTTCGCCCGCGGCGATCACCGCGTCGAATTGAGCGGGATCGAGCGCGTTCATCTTGTCGCCGCGAGTGAAGCGGACCTGCGCCACGCCATTATCGGCCAGGTCGATGGAAACGCGATCGTTGAACTGCATGCTGAAACCTCTCTCCGCAATTGTGCGCCCCTTGGTACCCATCGGGCGGGCCATGTCCAGTTGCCGCGTGCCGGCAGCGGCACGGACGGTCAGGCGCATTGCGCCTCGCAGGGAATGGCCGCGGGCCGGGCCGCCAGCCGGTAGCCGCCTTGCGGATGCGTTTCCACCAGCCAGCTGCAGGCGGAAACCGCCAGCTTGGCCCTGAGCCGCGAGACATGCACGGCGAGCGAGTTGGTTTCGGGCGGATGCTCGATCCGCCACACATCGCGCAGCAGCTGGCGGCGGGTGATCGGCATGCCGCGCGCTTCGGCGAGCCGCCAGAGCAGGCCGAATTCGCGCGGATGCAGCCCCAGCCAGCGGCCATCGAGCCGCCCGTCGCGGTGGAACAGGTCGAGCGTCACCGGCCCCGCCCGCAACGACCGCGGGAGCGCGCTTTCGCCGTGGCGCAGCCGCGCCAGCCGCACGCCGAGCTCGACGAAGGCGACGTGGCTGGAGAGCGCATCGCCCAGCCCGGCATCGAGCAGGCGCGCGCGTTCCCGCGGGCTATCGACCCCCACCGCGACGATCCGGCCGCGTCCCGCAAGCGCATGCCAGTCACGCGGCCGGCTGGCGGCCCGACAGTCGAGCACGCCCGGCAGCGCCGCGGATGCGCTGGCGGCATCCGGTGCGTGTTCCATCGACCAGCCGGCATGGCCCAGATCCCATCGGACCGGGACAGCCGGGCTGGTCGACAGCCATGCGAATGTCGCGCCCCTCATCAAGCGACCCCTCGGTTTTCCGATGCGGGCCGGAGACTAAGTAAAAACCGAGGTTTGAGAACCGCCCGGACGCGGAAATGCTACCGATCCGGATGCAACAGCCGCATCAGCGCCCCGCGTGGTCGGCGAGGAAGCGCTTCACATTGCGCGCGGCCTGGCGAATGCGCTGCTCGTTCTCTACCATGGCAATGCGCACGTGGCCCTCGCCCTCCTCGCCATAGCCGACCCCGGCCGCGACCGCGACATCGGCATGTTCGAGCAATTGCTTGGAGAATTCGAGGCTGCCCATCTCCTCGAAACCGGGCGGCAGCTTCGCCCAGGCGAACATGCTGGCGGGCGGCGTGGGGATATCCCACCCGGCGCGGGCGAAGCTTTCGACCATCACGTCGCGGCGGCTCTGGTAGCGCGCGCGGTTTTCCTCGACCACGTCCTGCGGCCCGTTGAGCGCGGCGCAGGCGGCCGCCTGGATGGGGGTGAAGGCGCCGTAGTCGAGATAGGACTTCACCCGCGTCAGCGCGGAGATCAGCGTGGGGTTGCCGACCGCAAAGCCCATCCGCCAGCCGGCCATCGAATAGGTTTTCGACATCGAGGTGAATTCCACCGCGACATCCTTCGCCCCCGGGACCTCGAGGATCGAGCGGGTCGGCTTGCCGTCGTAATAGAGTTCCGAATAGGCGAGGTCGGACAGCACCCAGACCCGGTTCTCCTTCGCCCATGCGACCAGCCGTTCGTAGAACGCGAGATCGACCGTTTCGGCAGTCGGGTTGCTGGGATAGTTGACCACCAGCACGGTCGGCCGCGGTACGGTGTAGTCCATCGCGTTCTCGAGCGCGCGCCAGTAGCGCTCGTCGGGCGAGGTCGGCACGCTGCGGATGGTCGCCCCGGCGATGATGAAGCCGAAGGTGTGGATCGGATAGGACGGGCTCGGCGCGAGGATCACGTCGCCCGGCGCGGTAATCGCGGTGGCCATCGACGACAGGCCTTCCTTCGAGCCCATCGTCACCACCACTTCGCGATCGGGATCGAGATCGACGTTGAAGCGGCGGCCGTAATAGTTCGCCTGCGCCTTGCGCAGCCCGGGAATGCCCTTGGACTGCGAATAGCCATGCGCGCCCGGCTTGGCCGCGACCTCGCACAATTTGTCGATCACGTGCTGCGGCGGGGGGTGGTCCGGATTGCCCATGCCGAGATCGATGATGTCGCGCCCCGCGCGCCGCGCCTCGTGCCGCATCGCGTTGACCTCGGCGATGACATAGGGCGGCAGGCGCTTGATACGGTAGAATTCGTCGGACATCATGGCTCTTTCGGGCGTTGGTCGAGTCACACTGATTACCTATTCACCTCCCCGGTGCAATCGGCGCGCGTGCATGCGGAGGCGGAATATCCTATTGCGACCCCAACAGGCGCTTGGCACCAGGCAGGAGCGATGATGACCGACGACGGCCCCGACCCCTTCACCAACCTTTTCGAAGCGCCGGCGAAATTCGCCCGCGCGCTGTTCGCGCCGATGGCCGAGGCGGCGGGGGGCAACCCGCTGTCGGCGGAGGACATGCGCCACTGGGCCGAGGTCGGGACGAAGCTGCAGACGATGTGGCTGGAATACCAGGCCGAGCAGCTGGCCGATCCGCGGGCGCTGGTGCCGTGGATGGACCCGGCGCGGTGGATGGGGCTGGCGCAGGACTGGTACCGCCAGATGCCGCTGGCCGATCCCGCGCAGCAGCAGGCGCTGTGGCAGGAAGGGATGGAGGTGTGGCAGCAGGTGCTGGCGCAATACGGACTGGGCGCCGGCGGGCAGGAAGAGGCCCGGGACGCCGCCGACATGCCGCGCCGCGACCGCCGTTTCGCCGACCCGCGCTGGCGCGCGCATCCCGCCTATGCGCTGATCCACCAGACCTATCTGTTCCTGGCCGAGCGCGTGGCCGAAATGGTCGACCGGATCGACGGGCTGTCCGACGACAAGCGCGAACAATTGCGGTTCACCACGCGGACGATGACCGATGCGGCCAGCCCGGCCAATTTCCCGCTGCTCAACCCGGTGGTGATGGAACGCACGCTGGAAACGCAGGGCGAAAACCTCGTCACGGGGATGGAACACCTGCTCGCCGATCTGAGGCGCGGGCAATTGTCGCATACCGACGCGAGCGCTTTCACGCTGGGCGAGAACATCGCGGTGACGCCGGGCAAGGTGGTGCACGAGACCCCGCTCTACCAGCTGATCCAGTACACGCCGACGACCGACACGGTGCTGGCGACGCCGCTGGTCATCTTTCCGCCATGGATAAACCGGTTCTACATCCTCGACCTCAACGCCCGGAAAAGCTTCGTGCGCTGGGCGGTCGAACAGGGCGTCACCGTGTTCATGGTCAGCTGGAAATCGGCCGATGCCAGCATGAAAGACGTGGTGTGGGACGATTACGTGCGCGCGCAAATCGACGCGATCGACCATATCCGTGCGCGGCTGGACGTGCCGGCGGTCCACGCGATCGGCTATTGCGTGGCCGGCACGACGCTGGCGGGGACGCTGGCGGTGCTGCACCGCCGCGGCGAGCAGGCCAAGGTCAGGAGCGCGACCTTCTTCACCGCGCAGGTCGATTTTGAGAAGGCGGGCGAGCTGCGCAACTTCGTCGACGACCAGCAGCTGGCGGCAATCAAGGGCCTGACCCCCGAAGGCTATCTCGACGGGCGTTACATGGCGGCGACCTTCAACCTGCTGCGCGGCACCGACCTGATCTGGAACTACGTGGTCAACAACTACCTGCTGGGCGAGGATTACCCGGCCTTCGACCTGCTTCACTGGAATGGCGACGTCACCAACCTGCCCGCCAAGTGGCATGAACAATATCTGCGCGATTTCTACCGCGACAACCGGCTGGTCGAACCCGATGCGCTGAGCGCCGACGGCACGCCGATCGATCTCGGCCTGGTCGAGACCCCGACCTACGTCCAGGCGGGCAAGGAAGACCACATCGCGCCCGCCGAAAGCGTCTGGCGGATTACCGACCATTTCGCCGGCCCGCTGAAATTCGTGCTGGCGGGATCGGGCCATATCGCGGGCGTGGTCAATCCCCCGGGCTCTGGCAAGTACCAGTACTGGACCAATACGGGATCGCCGCGCACCCTGGCCGAATTCCGCGACGGTGCGCAGGAGCATCCCGGCAGCTGGTGGCCCGACTGGATCGAATGGCTGCGCGAACAGGATCCCGCCACGGTGGCCGCGAAAGGCAAGCGCAAGCCCGGCGGCCGCGGAGACCGAGCGATCGAGGATGCGCCGGGACGCTACGTCGCGGCGCGATAACCGGCCCCGCCCACCGCAGTCGCGCTTTATTGTGCAGTGCACAAAATATCCTTGACTTCGCGGGTGCAGTGCCTATTTTGTGCGCTGCAACATAGCGAGGTTCCCGATGGGTGACAGCCAAGACAAGAGCGCCAAGGAGACTGCCAAGGTTTCGACCGAGCCTGCGGCTGCGCCGGCAAGCGATGCAGTAAGCACCGCGGCCATCGCCAAGGCCGTGGAAGCCGATGCCGGCCCCGCCAGCGTTGCGAAAAAGCCGAAGAAAGCCGCGACGAAAAAGGCCGCACCCAAGACCGCCCGGCGCAAAGCAGCGCCGGCGGCGAAGCAGGCCACTCCCGCGGCGCCGGCTGCGGCGCTCGCCAAGACCGCCCCGATCTCCCAGTTGAAGGACACCATCATGGCTACTGCCAAGACCGCTAACACCACCGATTACACCGCCAAGGCGCAGAACATGGCTGCCGACATGCAGACCCGCGTCAAGGCCGCCTACGAAAAGGGCACTGCAATGACCAAGGAAGCCGCCGAATTCCAGAAGGGCAATCTCGAGGCCGTGGTCGAATCGGGCAAGATCCTCGCTTCGGGCATGCAGGACATGGGCCGCAGCTATGCGGAAGAAGCCAAGTCGGCTGCCGAGACCGTCCAGGAAGACATGAAGAAGTTCACCGCGATCAAGTCGCCGTCCGAGCTCTTCGAACTGCAGGGCGAAATCGCCCGCCGCAATTTCGATGCCATGGTCTCGACTGCGTCGAAGAACACCGAAGCCATGCTCAAGCTGGTCAACGAGGCGTTCGCGCCGATGTCGAACCGCATGAGCCTGGCCGCCGAAAAGGTCGGCAAGGCCGCCTGAGGCCGAATTTCCAGCTTCAATTCCACCGGGCACTCTCTCCTCTCTCCCTCGCCCGGCGAATTGGACACCGTGGGCCGGATGGTTTTGCCATCCGGCCCTTTTTTCCGTCTGCCGCACAGGCTGCATCCGTGCGGCCCAGCGGGCGCGCACAGGCACAGGCTCACCGCTCGTGCCTTGCGATTTGCCCAAGCGTTACGATAATGGGTTCAGCAATGGCCGAGATTCCCCCCCTTACCCCCATCCGCGCTGCCGGCGAGGACGACGATTCGCGCGAGGGCGACGGTCAGGTCGGCATTGCCACCAAGACCCGCGCCAAGCCCAAGAAGCCCAGCCAGTACAAGGTGCTGCTGCTCAATGACGATTACACGCCGATGGAATTCGTGGTCATCGTCCTGAAACGCTTCTTCAAGATGGACATGGAGGAAGCCACCCGCGTGATGCTCCACGTCCACCAGAAGGGTGTCGGGGTCTGCGGGATCTTCCCCTACGAGGTTGCCGAAACCAAGGTCCACCAAGTGATGGACTTTGCCCGGCAGAACCAGCACCCGCTGCAATGCACGCTGGAGAAGGCCTGAACCGGCGACGCCGCGCGGCCCGTCCGCACAAGGGGCATGACCTGCACGCAAAAGCGCGCTAGGGGCTGGCGCGGAGACAATTGACCGGCGGCCCCTTGCTCAAATTCCTGCCCAGCATCGATCGATACATCTTCCGGCTCGTGACCGTGCCGATGCTGGCGGTGTTTGCCATCGCCGCGTCGCTGCTCGTGCTCGACAAGATGCTGCGGCTGTTCGATTTCGTTGCGGTCGAAGGCGGCCCGGTGGGCGTCGTGTTCAAGATGCTGATCGCGCTGGTGCCCGAATATGCCAGCCTCGCCATTCCGCTGGGCCTGCTGCTGGGCATCCTGCTTGCCTTCCGAAAGCTGGCGACGACCAGCGAACTCGATGTCTTCCACGCGGTCGGGCTCGGCTATGGCCGCCTGCTGCGCGTCCCGTTCGCCATCACCGCCGTGCTGATGATGGTCAATGTCGCGCTGGTGTTCTTCATCCAGCCGGTCAGCCGCTATTATTACGAGCAGATGGAATATGAGCTGCGCTCGGGCGCGCTCGGCGCCTCGATCAAGGTGGGCGAATTTACCACGCTGGCCGATCGCATGGCGCTGCGGATCGAGGAAAGCGAGGACGACGGCCGCCGCCTGAAGGGGATTTTCGCCCGCGTCGCGAACGACCGCGGCCAGGTGCTGTCGATCTCCGCGAAGGAAGGCGCCTTCCTCGCCACCACCGACAGCCCCGATACGATCATCCTGCGGCTGACCGATGGCACGATCGTGCAGGACACCGGCAGCCAGACGCCGCGTGTGCTGACCTTCACGCGCCACGACCTGCCGATCGACCTGCCCGCGGTGGAGGAATTTCGCGCGCGCGGCGATGCCGAACGCGAATACATCCTGCCCGAACTGCTGCGCATCGGGTGGAGCGACGAACGCCCCGAAGCCCAGCGCGACGCCAGCCAGGCAAGCTTCAACTTCCGGCTGGTCGAAGTGGTGATGATGGCACTGATGCCGCTGCTGGCCGTGGCGCTCGGCGTGCCGCCCAAACGTTCGAGCAGCGCGCTGGGCGTGTTCCTGTCGATCGTGATGGTGGTCGCCTATCACAAGGTGAACCAGTATGGCGAAGACGTCGCCGCGCTGGGCCGCGTCGATCCGATCCTGGCGCTGTGGGGGCCGTTCTTCCTGTTCGCCGCGCTGATCGTGTGGATGTACTGGCGGGTCGCCTACGTCCCCGGCGGGCAGGCGATCGGTGCGCTCGAAATATGGTTCGACAAGCTGGCCAAGCGCGTCGGCCGCGTATTCCGCCGTCGGCGGCTCAAGATCGACCTGGCAGCAGCCGAATAGCGGGAACCCATGCAGCTCGATTTCTTCCCCTCGCGCACGCTGACACTGTACCTCGCGAAGATGTTCGTCGCGCGGATCGCGGCGATGCTGTTCGTCCTCGTGCTGGTGCTGATGATGCTCGACCTGCTGTCGAGCAGCGGCGAGATCCTGGCGGTGGAAGGCAATGGCCAGGGCGAATTGCTCACCTATGCGGGGCTGCGCATCCCGCAGCTGGTATCGCGTTTCCTGCCCTATTCGGTGCTGCTCGCCACGCTGATCACGCTGGTCACGCTCAACCAGAACAGCGAGGTCATCGCCATGAAGGCGGCGGGGCTGTCGGCGCACCAGGTGCTGGCCCCGCTGCTGCTGACCGCGGGGCTGGTGTCGGTGGCCACCTTCGCCTTCAACGAGCGCGTGGTCACCCGCGCGACCGAGACGCTCAAGGCGTGGGAAGCGGTCGAATACGGGCCGATCCCCGAAGAGGAGCGCGTGCGCACCAATATCTACCTCAACGACAACGGCAACATCCTGACGGCCGGCTATCTCGCCGGGTCGGGCGAGGGCATCGTGATGCGCCAGGTCACCTGGTACGAACGCAATGCCGACGGCATGATCACCGAGCAGGTCGAGGCCGAGGAAGCGCGCTATGCCGCGCCGGGCTGGCAGCTGTCGGGCGTCACGCGCTTCGGAGTGCAGAACGCGGTGACCGACACCCCCGATACGCTGATGGTGGGCGAAGCGCTGACTCCCGATCAGATCGATCTTGCGAAGATCGACCCCGATGCCGAACCCTTCTGGACCCTGACCCGCTCGATTGCGGAATTCGAACGCGCGGGGAGGCCGACGGCCGAATTGCGCGCGAAATGGTGGCACAAGATATCGGGCCCGCTGTCCGCTTTCTTGATGCCGCTGCTTGGCGCGGTGGCGGCGTTCGGCCTGGCCCGGTCGGGGCAGTTGTTCGTCCGCGCGGTGATCGGCATGGCGCTGGGCTTCGCCTATTTCGTGGTCGACAATGCCGCGCTCGCAATGGGCAGCTTCGGCGGATACCCGCCCTTCCTTGCCGCCTGGGCACCGTTCTTCCTGTTCCTGCTGATCGGCGAGACGGTGCTGATCCGCACCGAGGAATGAGCGCGTTCTCGATCCGGCTGGCGCGCCCCGAAGATGCCGAGGCGCTCCCCGGTATCGAACGCGAGGCGGCCACGGCTTTCGCCGACGACCCCGACAGCGCCGCGATCGACCCGGCGCGCGTGATCCCTGCGGATGAGCATCGCCGCCTGATCGCCCGCGGGCACTGCCTCATCGCCGAGGCGCAGGGCGACATCGTCGGCTTCCTTGCGGCAAGGCCGTGCGGGCGCGAAGTGCATATTCAGGAGATGGACGTGCTGCCCCGCTGGCAGGGACAAGGGATCGGCGCGGTACTGCTGCGCGCCTGCCTGATCGATGCGGGCAATGGCGGATTTCGGGCAGCCACGCTGACCACTTTCCGCGATGTCGCGTGGAATGCTCCCTTTTATGCGCGGATCGGTTTCGTCGAGGTCGAGGACCTGGCTGCGCACCCGCGGCTGGCAAGCGAGCTCGACGCCGAGATCGCTGCGGGCCTGCCCGCGGAGCGCCGTATCGCGATGATCAGGTTTATCGACTGAGCGGCGGCTGCGGCGATGCGCCGCCGGCCCCGCAGGACCAGCGGCACAAGCGCGAATGCCTCAGCCGCGCGGGCGCATCGTGTTGCGTGCGATGCGCGATACCAGCACGCCCATCCCGGCATGGTTGGCGCCGTGGTAGCTGGAATCGGTTGCCAGCTCGGCCACCAGCCGACGGTGCGCTTCGGGCAGCGAGTGATAGGGCATCGACGGCATCAGGTGATGCAGCGCGTGATAGCGCAGGCCGACGGGCGCCCACAGTTCGGCAATCCGGCCCGGGGGCGGCACGTTGACGCTGTCGAGGAACTGCGCGGTGACGGTCATGGCCTCGCCCTCGTTCTCCCACAGATGCGCCACCAGAGTGCGCAGCTGGTTGAGCAGCGCGACCACCGAGGCAACAGCGAGCGCGACGAGCAGCGGCTTCCAGCCGAACGCGAAGACGCTGCCGATCAGCGCCCAGCTCCACAGCATGCCGCCCGCTTCCTGCAGCAGGACCCGGCGGCGCAGGTCGCCTTCGGGATTGCGGCGACGGAAATCGGGATTGATCGCCAGCGCGCTCAGCCGCTGCCAGGTCAGCCGGCGAACCGGCGGGACAATCGCGCCCAGCGGGACCAGCACGGCGAAGCGCAGCAGCAACGCGACCGGTGCGAGCAGCGCGATCAGCACGAATGCGGGCAGGCTCCACGGCTTCATCAGCGCCAGCGGGAGGTATTCGGGATCCTCGATCGTGCCGTATTGCGTGCGCTTGTGATGCAGCGTGTGCACGCCTTCGTACATGAACGACGGGGTGAGCATCGGCACGCCGACCAGTGCGTTCCACGCGGTGCGGAAGCCCGGCAGCGCCCCGTTACGGAAATGCGAGATCTCGTGGATGAACAGCAGCGCGCGGTAGAGCGCGAGCACCGAAACCACGCCCAGCGCGATTGCCAGCGGCAGGCTGCCGGTCAGGATCGCGCCCGCCAGCGCGCCATAGCCGACCAGCGCCGAAGCAATCATGTCGGCCCAGTAGATGTCCGCGCGGTGGGCGGAGATATCCTTGGTCAGGTCGCGCGCGGCGCGCAGCATGGCCTTGTCGTCGGGGATTTGCGCATGCCAGCCGCTTCCCGCGTCGCGACGCGAAAGGGTATCGGCAGCCGAAATCTGTGTCTGTTGAACATTCATGGTCTGGTATCCTGGAGCGGCCCTTAGCCGAAAACGCACCCGCATTACAGCGATCGGTTGCGATCATAGTGATCGGCGCGGTGCGGTTCCTTGACAAAGATCAGCTAGCGCACACAGGGCTAATCCAAGCTGAACGAGGTGTGCGCGAATGAATGGTGAAGTGGTGATCGATCCGGTCGAAGGCAAGCGGGGCCGTGCCCTTTTCGTCGATACGGGCCGCCGCTTCGCATCGCGCGAGCCGCATGCGGTGCCGCAATTGCGCGGCGAACAGCTCGAACTGGTCGATCCTGCCAAGAACCCCTTTTTCGGCCATGCCGTACACCAGCTGTTCGTGGCCCGGCGCGGCGACGCGGTGGTCGGCCGGATCTCGGCGCATATCGACCGCCTCGCGTTGGAATTGCCGCGCCAGCAGGGCTTCGGCCCGGGTGCCGGCATGTTCGGCTATTTCGACGCCGCCGATGAAACGGTGGCGCATGCGCTGCTGCGCGCGGCGGAGGACTGGCTGCGCGGCCAGGGCATGGACCGCGCGATCGGGCCGATTTCGATGTCGATCTGGGAAGAGCCGGGCCTGCTGGTAAGCGGACAGGATCACGCGCCGATGATCATGATGGGGCACCATCCCGAAATTTACCAGCACTGGATCGAAAGCGCGGGCTATGCGCGCGCCAAGACGCTGCTGACCTATGATCTCGACGTGACGGTGGGGTTCCCGCCGCTGATTCGCCGGATCGTCCAGTCGGGCCAGCGCAACGAGCGGATCAGCCTGCGCCCGGTCGACCTGTCGCGGTGGGACGAGGAGGTCGAGACCATCCTCGCCATCCTCAACGATGCATGGTCGAACAATTGGGGCTTCATCCCCTTCACCAACGCCGAGATCGCCTATGCGGGCAAGAAGCTGAAGCCGATCATCCATCCGCAGATCAATTTGATCGCCGAGGTCGACGGCAAGCCGGTGGCCTTCATGCTGACCCTGCCTGACATCAACGATGTGCTGCGCAAGGCGAACGGCAGGCTGTGGCCGCTGGGCTGGCTCCGCCTGCTGCGCTGGATGCGCAAGCCGAGCGGTGCGGGCATGCGCGTTCCGCTGATGGGGGTGCGCCGCGAACTGCACAATTCGCGGCTCGCCAGCCAGCTGGCCTTCATGATGATCAGCCAGATCCGCGAGGTGGCGATCGCCGAATACCAGACCAAGCGCGCGGAGATCGGCTGGATCCTCGACGACAACCAGGGGATGAAGGCAATTGCCGATGCGATCGGCAGCACGGTCAACCGCGAATATGCGATCTACGAACGCTCGCTTGCCTCCTGACCGCGGGATTGTCGCAATTGCGCCACGGCTCGGCGGCAATGCACGCGGGCCGGGAACTGCGCCCGGCCGCCTCCCGTTGGACAGGCGAAAGCGGCGCCCGTGTCGCCAGCCATGCGAGAGACGATGACGCAGCACCCCGAGACGGCCGCCCCCGCTAAACTGCCCGGCCACGTGCTGGTCGTCGAGGATGACGCCGTGCTCGGCATGACGATCGAGCAGGCGCTGCTCGATGCAGGCGTGGCCCGGGTGGCGCTGTGCGCGTCGACAGAAGAAGCCATGCAGCACCTGCGCGACGGGCGTCCCGAAGCGATCGTGCTCGACGTCCACCTCGCCGATCGCGACGACGGCTGGGCGATTGCCGAACTGGTGCGCACGCTGGGCGCTGACAGCCCCCAGATCATCTTTTCGACCGGCGCCCCGCAGGACATTCCGGCGGACATCGCCGCGCTGGGCTGCACGCTCGAGAAGCCTTACGACGCGCAGGAACTGATTGCCGTGCTGCGCCAGTCGAAGCCGCGCGGGATCATCTCGCGGCTGCGCGGCGCGCTGCGATAGACGCGGCCGCACGCGCCGGATCAAGGCGCGCGTTCCGGATCACAAACCCTGCCGAAACTACGCCGGACAGAAAAAAGGCCTCCGTTGCCGTGCAACGGAGGCCTTTCGGGATCGTATCACCAGCCGCTTTGGACGGGAGGGGGGTCTCGGCGGTGACATAAGGAATACGCGCCGCCAGAAACTGGGTTCCCAAGCGGGGTGAAATTTTTTGCCCAAAATGACATTCCGAAGCAAAAACAATCAGATGTATGGGCGCCCACCGCCCTGTTTGCGCTCGAACTGCGCATAGTCGGCGGCGTGGTCGAGATCGGGCACGTGGATCCGTCGCGACTGCCAGTCCACCAGCCCTTCGCGCGCGAGCTGGCGCAGCGTGCGGTTGGTATGCACCAGCGACAGCCCGAGCATGTCCGCGATCTGCGCCTGCGTGATCGGCAGCGCGAGCGTATTGTGATGATCGGCGAGACAAGTCGCTTGCGCCCGGTCGAGCAGCCAGACCGCGAGATAGGTCACCCGTTCGCGCGCACTGCGTTGTCCCAGCGAAACGATATGGCCTTCGAGCGCGGTTTCTTCCTTAGCCGCCAGCCAGGTGATGTCGTAGCCCAGCGCCGGGTGCTGCGCGATGAGATCGGCGAAATCGGCGCGACGGAAACGGCACAGGCGCGCGTCGATCAGCGCCTCGATCGTATGGGTCGCCGGTTCGTCGAAGGCGCTTTGCAAGCCGACCAGATCGCCGGGGAACATGAAATTGAGAATCTGCCGGCGCCCGTCCTCGAGCGCACGCGAGCGAATGAGCACGCCGTCGAGCAAGGTAAACAGGCGGCGATGCGACGCGCCTTCCTCGATCAGGATATCGCCGCGCTGCAGCGCGATTTCGCCGTCCTTGAACCGCTGCATGTAGGACAATTGGTTCGGCTCGAGCGGCCGCAGTCCCGGACAGGACTGGAGCGGACACTCGACACAGGCAATCGGATCGGCAATTTCTTGCAACGCGGCAGTCCTCGACAGGCAATCCCCAGCACCCGGAATGGGCCTGAAACGGCATGGATGTCAAACCTGCGGGTTGCGGCATCGGCCCAAGGAACCTAACCCCCATCGGGACGTTAGAAGCGCGCACCTTAAGGAAGGGGTCTAAATGTCGCTTGGTGATCAAATTGCTCGTAACCTGCCGTACCTGCGCCGCTATGCGCGCGCACTGACCGGTTCGCAGGCCACGGGAGACGCATTCGTACGTGCCACGCTGGAAGCCGCACTGGCCGACAGCGAACTCAAGGAATCGCTCGAAGGCGGCCGCGTCCCGCTGTACCGGGCGTTCAACAAGGTCTGGTCGAGCGCTTATATGGAAGTGCCCGAAGCCGTCGGCGACAACACGCATGAGAATGCGGCGCAGGACCGGCTGAAATCGGTAACCCCGCTGAACCGGCAAGCGCTGCTGCTGACCACGCTGGAGGACTTCTCGTCCGACCAGGCGGGCGAAATCATGGACATGTCGGCCGAGGATATCGAGCGGCTGGCCCAGGAAGCGGTTTCGGAAATCGACCGCGAGTCGTCGACCAGCGTGCTGATCATCGAGGACGAACCGCTCATCTCGATGCAGCTCGAAGACCTCGTGACCTCGCTTGGCCATGAAGTCTGCGGCACTGCTGCCACGCGCACGCAGGCACAGGAAGTCGTCGCGCAGAAGACGCCCGGCCTGGTGCTGGCGGATATCCAGCTGGCGGACGGATCCTCGGGCCTCGATGCTGTCGACGATATCCTTGCGATCAGCAGCGTTCCGGTGATCTTCATCACCGCCTATCCCGAACGCCTGCTGACCGGCGACCGTCCCGAGCCGACCTATCTCGTGACCAAGCCGTTCCAGGAACAGACCGTTCGTGCCGCGATCAGCCAGGCGCTGTTCTTCGGCTCGAGCCGCCCACTGGGCTAACCCCCGCCGGCAATCGGTTTTTGAAAGCCCGGGTCCCTGCGGCCCGGGTTTTTCTTTGCCTGCAGCGCGAAGGCTGCACCGTGCCGATGCGGTCGGCACCGACGCGGCGCGATCGCCGCGTTTTTCTCGGATCAATTGATGTGGTTGCGAGAGGTCGGCGCGGAGACCCGCGGCCGCGTAACCTGTGCTGTTAGCGCCCGACCGCCGCGGGACCCTTGCGGCGCAGTTCGAACTCGCTCGGTTCGCGCACCGGGACCAGCAGCGTGCACCGCACCCCTTCGGGGCAGAAATCGAGCTCGACCGGGTGGCGCAGCTCATGCGCGACGATCTTCTCGATCAGATCGGTGCCGAAACCGCGGCGGCGCGGCTTGTCCACCGGCGGCCCCTTGCTTTCGATCCATTCGATTTTCGCCAGCGTGTCGTTGACCTGGCTCCAATGCACCGCGACCTCGCCCCCGGGGACGCTGAGCGAACCGAACTTTGCCGCATTGGTCGCCAGTTCGTGGATCGCGAGCCCCAGCGACAGCGCATCATTGGGCGCCAGCTCGGTATGCGGCCCCACCAGATCGAGCGAATGGTCCTGGTCGCGCGCATAGGGTGCGAGCTCGA
>Ga0315334_10000030_pt1 | contig 132531 bp, 116 predicted proteins | sample M150034915metaG_FD_205555 | JGI IMG/M metagenome (GOLD analysis project Ga0315334, IMG submission 205555) | Ammonia-oxidizing marine archaeal communities from Monterey Bay, California, United States - M1 500m 34915 | ecosystem: Environmental > Aquatic > Marine > Intertidal zone | place: USA... | reverse complement strand
ATATAGAGTTCCAGCACCAACTACACCACCGCCAATAACTACCACTTGGGCTTTATTTTTCACAAACGCTCTCCTTTAATTAGGTTTACATAATTAAACTTATCATCACAAATTGTGTTTAAAAATTAATTCTAAACACTGACCAAACGGTCAATGTCTGAATATTATTGTAAAAGAGCACTTTTGTCAATATATTTTTCACACTAAAGCGTTAACAACTAATTTGGGCTATAGCCTCCATTACTGATATAACCTTCTAGCACTTCTGAACTGAAATATTTCTCCAACTCGGCAGCTTTATTTTGAACTGGAGCGATTAGCTCTCCATCAGGAATTTCAATTACTTCATTATTCCAGTCACTCAAATAAGAGTCTGAATCTGTAGACCCATCGACAGTAGCTGCTGCATCAACAGCTTCCATAAATCGATTATCTAGTTGTTGTTTTTCAACCTCCCTTCGTGACTTTTTAATCATTACCTGTGTTGGAATGTCGCGCCACTTGATAATTGTTAGTTTCATATCTTCAATTTAATAATAATAGTTTAATTGGTGAGAATTCTACCATCAATGTTAACTTCATTAGCGCCAAAAACGTTCTGTATATGTTGCTATGTCTAGCATTTCTCGTGCTAAAAAAATATATTGACAAAAGTGCTCTTTTACAATAATATTCAGACATTGACCGTTTGGTCAATATTTGTCTTATTTTATGGGGTGTTGTTATGAGTGATGAAGATGATTTTGATCTAAATGATCTGGACGACAAAGAGCTTGTAGAGCAGATTCAGGATGATCTTTACGATGGCTTAGATGAAGAAGTTACTGAGGGTACAGAAATACTTCTTGCGCGAGGATGGGATGCAAATGATGTACTAGGTGAGGCACTTGTTGGCGGTATGAAGATTGTTGGTATAGACTTTCGTGACGGCATTTTATTCGTACCAGAAGTACTAAAATGTGCAGGCGCAATGAAAGGTGGTATGAATATACTACGTCCAATACTTGCCGACTCTGCTGAGGATACCTCATTAGGTAAATTCGTTATAGGCACAGTTAAGGGCGATATACACGATATAGGAAAAAATCTGGTAGGTATGATGCTAGAGGGTTCAGGTTTCGAGGTTATTGATTTAGGCATCAATAATCCCGTAGAAAACTATCTGAACGCAATTGACGACCATGCGCCAGTTATTATAGGAATGTCCGCACTTTTAACAACAACAATGCCATACATGGGAGTTGTAGTTGAGGAGATGGAGAAGAGAGGGTTACGTAAAGATGTACACATAATGTGTGGCGGTGCCCCGCTTAACCAAGAATTCGCTGATGCTATAGGCGTGCCAGCTTATGGACGTGATGCAGCTCGTAGTTCTGAAATGGCCGAAGAGCATGTAATAAGTTTGAGAAAGAAACGTGAACATAGATAGCAATTCAGATGTTCAAACCAAGGAACGGTTGGTCTTGGGGTGTGGCGCCCTTGTATACGATTTAGTAAGGATCATTGATCAAAACCCAGAACTATCAAAAAAAGTTGAGCTTCAGTGTTTACCAGCAATCTGGCACAATAAGCCACAATTGATTGCCCCAGCTGTAGATAAATACTTACAGGAGCATGCTAATAGTTATAAAGAGGTTTACATAGCTTATGCTGACTGCGGAACTGGAGGGGAGCTTGATAGAGTACTTACAAAATACAATGCAAAGCGAATAGGTGGCTCTCACTGTTATGAATTCTTTGCAGGGCCAAAGGCCTTCACTGAGCTAACCAACAAGGAGTTGGGAACATTTTATCTGACTGATTATTTGGTAAAAAATTTCCAAAGATTAATCATTGAAGGTCTAGGCCTTGACAAGCACCCTGAACTGTTTGATGCTTACTTCTCTAATTATAAGAGGCTGGTTTATTTGGCCCAAACTGAAAATGAACAATGGAAAAATGATGCCGCAAAGTATGCCGACGATTTTGGCTTTGAATACGAATATTGTTTTGTTGGTACTGGCGGTCTGGGTTCAGTATTTGAAGATATAGAATTAGTTACTTTGAAAGATTAATAAGAGTAAATACACATGTATAGAGCAAGACTATTCGCAAGCAAGCATGCCAGAGCTTACGAGACGGTATATAACTTATCATCGCCAGTTATTCTGTCGTCCCTAAGGGCTATACAAAAGCTTACACATAATAAACTTGACGTTCCAATTACTTGGCTTGAAAAGAAAATAAAGGGTCTCCTTTTTGATTGTCAAATGTGTGGTAATTGTGTACTTTCTAGTACTGGAATGACGTGCCCTATGAATTGCCCAAAAACCCTTAGAAATGGGCCCTGTGGAGGGGTCCTTGATAATGGTAATTGTGAAGTCAAACGAGACATGGAGTGTGTATGGGTTAATGCCTGGAGGGGCTCAAGAAAGATGAGAAATAATCTTGATATTCAACAGATACAGTTTGCGGTCAATCATGGGCAAAAGGGTAGCAGCGCCTGGATTAGGCTATCCAAACAAGAGATTGAGATTAATGACTATGAGAATTGAAGATTCAATAAAAATTAATCCGGAGTTTATATATCACCCCGGTAACCCACTACCGGAGATAGAAGGACATGTCTCGTGCGGGAGGTTTGAGCGCATTTTGAGGAGTGGTGAGTTTGCTGTTACCAGTGAACTTGCACCCCCAGACTCTGCAGACAGAACTGAAGTATTCCACAGAGCGGCATTGTTTGATCAGGTCGTTGACGCGATAAACGCTACTGACGGTTCCGGGGCAAATTGTCACATGTCTAGCGTTGTCGTTTGCGCTTTGCTGAGCCATATTGGTTACTCCCCCATACTTCAAATTTCGTGCAGGGATAAAAATAGAATTGCAATACAGGGTGATATATTAGGTGCAGCAGCTCTGGGAGTTGGCAATGTGTTGGCACTAACGGGTGATGATGTTTCTGCAGGCGATCAGCCTGAAGCTAAACGTGTTTTTGACTTGGACAGCATATCTTTACTTCTGACAATAGTAAAAATGCGTGATGAATCTATGCTGTTGAGTGGAAGAAAGCTTTCTCAGCCACCTAAAATGTTTGCAGGAAGCACAATCAATCCTTTTGTACCTCCAGTTAAGTCAAGGGTTATGCAGCTTGAGAAAAAAATAGATGCCGGTGCGGAATTTATTCAGACACAGTACTGCTTTGATATGCCTATGCTGACTGATTTCATGTCTGAGGCTGTTGACAAAGGGCTAACAGAGCGAGCATTTATCTTGCCAGGTGTTGGGGTATTGGCATCTGCCAGAACAGCAAGGTGGTTAACGGCCAATGTACCAGGTGTTCATATACCAGAAAGCATAATAAAACGCTTAGATGGTGCTAAAGATCAAAAGAAAGAAGGCCAAAAAATTTGTATTGAGATTATGCAACAGGTAAAAGAAATTGAAGGTGTCAGTGGTGTACATGTTATGGCATATAACCAAGAAAAGTATGTCGCTGAAATAGTAAAAGAGTCTGGCGTCTTAGGGGATAGAAAACCCTGGGCGCCTAAAAATGAATATTAATGGAATTTATGGAGCAAATTAACAATGATTACGACTACAACATTATCTTCTCATAAAAAAGAGGTGACAATTGGCTTCGGCCACCCTTTCGTTATGATTGGGGAGCGTATAAACCCTACAGGAAGAAAAATTCTAGCCGAAGAAATGAAGGCCGGTGATTATTCTAGAGTTGAGGCCGAGGCATTAGCACAAGTAGCGGCTGGAGCTCAAATGTTAGATATAAATGCAGGAATACCTCTTGCAGACGAGCCGGCCATACTGGCTGAAGCGATTCGTCGCGTCCAAGCAGTTGTAGATGTACCACTATGTATTGATTCGTCAATTATCGAGGCTCTTGAGGCTGGGCTTGCTGTATATCAAGGCCGACCTCTTGTAAACTCTACCACGGGTGAGGTTGAGGTATTAGAGCGAGTACTGCCACTAGTTAAGAAATATGGAGCTGCAGTTGTAGCTATATCTAATGACGAGACTGGAATAAGTCAAGACCCAGAAGAGCGATTCAAAGTGGCTAAAAAGATTGTTGAGCATGCTGCTGATTATGGAATTAAACCTCAAGACGTTGTTGTTGATCCACTGGTTATGCCTATTGGTGCAATATCACAAGCAGGAAACCAGGTGTTTGAGCTGGTACGTAGATTGAGAACAGAACTCAAGGTCAATACGACATGTGGGGCATCAAATGTTAGTTTTGGCCTGCCGCAAAGAAATGGCATCAATAATGCCTTCTTGCCAATGTCTATTGCCGCTGGCATGACATCAGCAATCGTTAATCCACTCCATCCGGAACTGGTGCAAGCCATAAGGGCGGCAGACGTACTAACTGGTGTAGATGATGGTTGCGGTAGGTGGATATCAAATTATAAAGAGAAATCCAAGGAAGGAAATGATGCTAGAGAAGGTAGACGTAGAAGAAGGCGTGCATAACCTTAGGGACTTATATGACTAAAATTTTATACAAGGGTTCTTGTGTGTGCGGCAAAACGAGTTACGAAGCTTACAATTTAAATGATGTCTCTTTTTGTCATTGCGCTCAATGTAGAAACATGACAGGCCATCATATGGCTGGATGCCAAGCAGACCGTGATAATATAAAAATTGAAGGCTCGGTTAAGTGGTTCTATACTCACGATAAATCTCGTCATGGTTTTTGTGAAAATTGTGGGTCACAAATGTTTTGGCAAAACGACAATAGGCCAACAATAACTGTAACTGCAGGGAGTCTAGACGATTCAAAAAAATTGAAAGTTAGACATAATATTTTCATTGATGAGAAAGGATCGTACTACGAAATTAACCCGAACGAAATACAACACATTGGTTATGGAAATAACCAGATTGCGGATGATTAAAAGGACTAGTCTTGGATAATAAACAACAAATTTGTTTCACGCCGTCTGGGCTCAAAGGTAGTGCTCATGTTGGCTCCAGTGTGCTCAAAACTGCGCAAGATGCTGGTGTGGCAATCCGATCATTATGTGGTGGATACGGACAATGTCACCAGTGCTGGGTTGAGGTATCTGAAGGTAAACACTCAAAATTCGGTATAGATAGTATTGCCGAAAATTCAGGAGAATTAACCCAAATTGAAAAGCAGTTAATTAAAGACAATTCTAAATATCAAGGGATGAGGCTTGCATGCCAAACCAGCATTCAAGGTGATCTAGTGATTGATGTGCCAGAAGAGAGCCAGGAACATAGGGCATATATTAGCAAAAAAAATGCGACTCAAGATTACACTTTGTCAACCTCAATTCAGCTCATAGACTGCAAACTTGAAGAGCCAACATTAGATGAAAACCCATCAGCAACAGAAAATCTTTTAGCCAGACTGGAAGAACAGGGCGTTAATGCGATTTTTGATTTTAGTTTATTGCAAGACCTGCAAGGATTAATCCATCAAACTAATGGTGACTTGAGTGTTGCTGTACGTGATGGTGACAGAGTAGTAGCGGTCTACCCCAAGGGAGATCATCAAATTATTGGTGCTGCTGTAGATATAGGTTCAACAACTATTGCTCTTTATGTATATGACCTCAAAACTGGAAAACTGGTCTTTGAGTCTAGCTCAATGAATCCACAAATTCGATATGGTGAAGATTTAATGAGTCGTGTTTCCTATGTGATGATGAATAAGGGTGGTGACAAAAAATTAACTGCTGCGATACGATCTAAGCTTACAGAAATGTTTCATGATGCCTGTGAAAATTTAAAGCTTGACCTAGATAAGTTCTTAGAGATAGTTCTTGTCGGAAACCCTATTATGCACCATATTTTCTTTGGCATATCCCCAGTTGAACTTGGTCAAGCGCCATTCACTGTGGCGACCAGAGAATGGGTTGACGTTGAAGCTGTAGATCTAGGTTTTGACCTGTACCCTAAAACAAGATTGTCATTTTTACCGCTAATTGCTGGGCATGTAGGAGCAGACACTGCAGCAGCATACTTAAGTCAGATGCACATAATGCATTCACAAACCACTCTGCTTGTTGATATTGGCACTAATGCGGAAATAATGCTTGCCAAAAATGGCAAGGTATATGCAACATCATCCCCTACCGGTCCTGCATTTGAAGGTGCTGAAATTAGCTCCGGTGTGAGGGCTACATTTGGTGCCATCGAAAGAGTGAGAATTGACAAGGATGATTTATCTGTAAGTTATAAAATGATTGGAATTGATGCTTGGTCAGATGAAGATAAATTTAACATGACCAATCAAAAAGCTATAGGTATTTGTGGTAGCGGGATTATTGAGGCGATTGTTAGTTTTGCAGAGGCAGGAATTATCGATAAAACTGGCCTTTTTGTTGAGTCAGCTGCTCCAGACAGGTTTTCTAAAATTGGCAATACCACAAGATTTTTATTAGTTGATCAGGGAGAGCAATCAATATATATTGAGCAGGTAGATATACGTTCAATTCAGCTCGCTAAGGCTGCTCTATCTGCTGGAGTTAGTCTACTTATGGACTACCTTGAATGTAAAGAGTTTGAACAGGTACTTTTGGCTGGTGCTTTTGGTGCTCATCTAGATGCTAGGTATGTTGCATTGCTAGATATTATCCCTACAGCTACAGAAAATATCATAACATCGGTAGGCAATGCTGCAGGTATTGGCGCCAGTGCTGCACTACTTGATATCAACAAGCGCAAAATAATTATAGACGCGGTTAGGGATGTAGTAAAAATTGAGAGCGCAAATGAACCTAAATTTCAACAATATTTTGTTGACGCTATGAAATTTTCAGTATCCCCAATTAAAGAGCAAAAAGTTAATAAAAAAAGACGCAGAAGGAGATCTTAGGAGAACAATTATGGCAAGAGAAAGAAGAAGACGCAGAAAATCATCAGACTCATCTGGTGTACAGGTAAACCTTAAACCGCCAGCATACATTAAGCGAAAAATTCCGCACTACAGTATCTTAAATGATGAGGAACTATCAATTATTGAGTATAACGCAGATACTATCCTTGAGGAGATTGGCATTGTATTCTCTGAGGACGAAGAGTCACTTGAAATATTAGCTAATGCAGGTGCAAATATAGATGGGGATCGGGTTCGTTTCCCTAGAGGCATGTGCCGTAAAATTATACAAAACTCCGCACCGAAAGAGTTTAAACAGCATGCACGTAATCCAGAAAGAAGTGTCATGATAGGCGGCGATAATATGGTACTTGTGCCTGCATATGGTTCACCGTTTGTTCACAGTCTAGACAAGGGTCGTCGCTATGCATCTCTTGAAGATTTTCAAAATTTTGTCAAGCTAGCATACATGTCAGACAACCTTCATCACTCAGGTGGGACTATTTGTGAGCCCTGTGACTTACCGGTTAATAAGCGTCATTTTGATATGATCTATAGCCACATAAAGTATTCTGATAAGCCATTTATGGGTTCAGTTACTGCTGCAGAGCGCGCCCAGGACACTGTTGATATGGCTAAGATAGTTTTTGGTGATGACTTTGTAGATAATAATTGTGTCTTGATAAGCCTAATTAATGCATCTTCGCCTATGTCTTTTGATGCTACCATGCTGGGCGCATTGAAGGTTTATGCTAGAAACAATCAGGCTACCATAATAACACCGTTCATTGTTGCTGGAGCTATGGCCCCTGTGACTGCTGCAGGTGTTGCTGCGCAAAGCATAGCTGAAGGAATGGCAGGTATGGCTTTTGCGCAACTTCTCAGACCAGGATGCCCAATAGTTTATGGAAACTTCGTTACTGCGATGTCTATGAAGTCTGGTGCACCTACCTTTGGAACCCCTGAGGCTGGACACATGATGAATATTGCAGGAGCATTAGCTAGAAGATTAGGGGTACCCTTTCGCAGTGGCGGTGGTTTTAATGGAGCAAAATTACCAGACGCGCAAGCAGGATATGAATCTGCTAACACAATGCAAGCGACTGTCAATGCAAGTGTCAACTTTAATCTTCATACTGCTGGCTGGCTTGAGGGTGGTCTAGCTATGAGTTATGAAAAATTTATAATTGACTGTGACCAGGCCGGAATGGTACGTGTAAGTGTTGAGGGGATAGAAATGAATGACAACGGCCAGGCAATGGACGCGATAAGAGAGGTCGGCCCACAATCTCATTTCTTGGGATGTGAGCACACAGAGAAAAACTTTAAAACAGCTTTCTATATGTCAGATGTACTGGACGATAACAGTTTCGAACAGTGGGTTGAGGATGGATCTAGGGATACAGCCACCATAGCTAGCGAAAAATACAAAAAAATGCTTAAGGAGTATGAGTTACCTCCACTGGATAGTGACATAGATAAGGCGCTGTTAGACTATATTAAATCCAGAAAGGATAGTTTTGAGGACTCAAATATTTAACATTTATATTTATAATAAAGTGAATTAAAATCACTTATTTTTGAATTTTATTATCAACTTATTACCGTAAATATATTGATAATAACAGGGTTTATAGGGAATTAAGTCAAACTGAAATGATTGAAATTAATTCACTTTGTATACAATTGATTGATTAGCGTTACAGATTGGGGGTAACTATGAGTACATATAAAACAGACATTGAGATTGCAAGAGGCGTTACTGGTGAGCACATAAACGATATAGGTGCAAAACTAAATATCACTAAAGAAGATCTAGTTCCATTTGGACATGACAAGGCAAAGATTTCTTGGGAAGCGATAAATAGCGTACAAAAAAATAGGGATGGTAAATTAATACTAGTAACCGCTGTAACTCCAACACCGGCAGGTGAAGGCAAAACTACAACCTCAGTTGGGTTAACAGATGGGCTAAATAAGATAGGAAAAAAAACCACCGTATGTCTTAGAGAGCCAAGTCTTGGGCCGTGTTTTGGTATGAAGGGTGGTGCTGCTGGTGGGGGTTACGCACAGGTAATTCCTATGGAAGACATTAATCTACATTTTACCGGTGATTTTCATGCAATCACATCAGCTCATAGCTTGTTAAGTGCGATGATTGATAATCATATATATTGGGGTAATGAGTTAAATATTGATAGTAGAAAAGTTCAGTTTAGGCGTGTCGTAGATATGAATGACAGGTCATTACGATCAATCACTTCTTCACTAGGAGGGTCAACTAATGGTTACCCACGTGAAGATGGATATGATATTACGGTAGCCTCTGAGGTAATGGCTATTTTTTGCCTATCTCAGGACTTAACAGAACTGGAGGAGAGGCTTGGTAATATTATTGTTGCCTATACACGCGACATTAAACCTATTAGGGCTAAAGAGATTAATGCTCATCATGCTATGACAGTTCTATTAAAGGATGCTTTTAGGCCAAACCTTGTGCAAACTTTAGAGGGGAATCCTGCTCTTATTCATGGTGGCCCGTTCGCAAACATAGCACACGGTTGTAACTCGGTCATTGCTACTAAAACAGCTCTGAAGATGTCAGATTATGTTGTCACTGAAGCTGGTTTTGGAGCTGACTTAGGAGCAGAAAAGTTCTTTAATATAAAGTGTCGCAAGGCTGGATTAATTCCAGATGCAGTAGTTCTAGTTGCCACCATAAGAGCCCTTAAACATCAAGGCGGAGCGGCCAAAGAAGATTTAAACTCTGAAAACATTGATGCTTTAGTTAGGGGCTGTGTAAATTTGGGTAGACATATTCGAAACCTTTCAAATTTTGGGGTACCGGTTGTAGTGGGTATTAACAAATTTGTCTCAGACACTGATGCTGAGTTCGAAGCAATTATTAACTACTGCGAACAATTTAACATTGAAGTCAGCGTAACTAGTCACTGGGAGGATGGTGGAGATGGAGCAATAGATTTGGCTGAGAAAGTAGCGAAATTGGCTGACTCTGGGGCGTCTCAATTCAAAACTCTTTATGATGATGATTTGCCCTTGTTTGCAAAAGTTGAAACTGTAGCAAAAACACTCTACCAGGCAAATGAAGTGCAGGCTGACCAAAAAATAAGAGACTCTTTCGCGTGGTATCAGGATAACGGATTTGGGCATCTACCTGTGTGTATAGCTAAAACTCAGTACAGTTTTTCAACAGACCCATTACTGCTAGGAGCTCCATCTGATCACTCAATGTCTATTCGTGAAGTGAGGCTCTCCGCTGGAGCTGAATTTTTGGTAGTTGTGTGTGGCTCTATAATGACAATGCCTGGATTGCCTAGATCCCCAGCTGCTGTTAATATCAAATTAAACGACACAGGTCTTGTTGAAGGTCTATTTTAATCATGTCAACAACTGGAACAGTTAATTTAAATATTCATAGGGTCAACAATTCAGCCCTAGAAAGCAAGGTCGACACTATTGCAATAGAAGAGCCGTTAGAAATTATACTAAAGCACTACTCAGATAATGCATGGATTGAGGATCCCCTGATGGTTACTATGAGGACCCCAGGAGATGACCAATCATTAATTTCAGGACTACTTTTTTCTGAAGGACTTATCTCAAATAAGGATGACATTAAAGACATTTCACCCTTCGGATCAAACACAAGTCAACACAATGTTGACAACTCTATGATGGTTACCTTAAACCAAGATTGCCAAGTTAGTTTGAGTGAACTTCAAAGGCATTTTATGGTCAATTCTAGTTGCGGAGTCTGTGGTAAAGGCACTTTAAATTCTATAGAGATAGCTTTTGAACCTAGAATTATTAAAGATGCTCCAATGGTCAATGCTGACTTAATCCCAACCCTTCCTAATTTATTGAACAATGGACAGGCACAGTTTGCAGAAACTGGTGGTGTTCATGCTTCAGCACTTTTTAGTGCGAACGGGGAGGTATTGCATTTATCAGAGGATGTTGGTAGGCACAACGCCCTCGATAAGCTAATAGGGTTCTGCAGAATGAATAACCTATTAAACCCTATAGAGCAATTTGTCATGTGTTCTGGAAGGATTGGTTTTGATATAATGCAAAAAATATTAATGTCTAGTATCAGTATAGTCATAGGTATTGGTGCACCAACATCCCTTGCTATTGATTTAGCCAAGAAATTTGACATAACATTGATTGGCTTTATTAAAAAACACAAGTACAATATCTATAATGGTAAGTGGCGCATTAGCTCGCTTAACTAAAAAATAAAATGTCTAGAAATATTAGCCTTTTATCCGGAAAAAAAGACGACAAGAATAGCTTGTTTGGCAAAATTGTATCCAGCCCAACTCAAGAAACTGACAACCAACTTGCGAGTGAATACAACCTAGGAATTTCAACAATCCACAGCACCAAAAGTTTTTATGACTTTTTAGATGAAGAATTTAAAAGTAAGAAGGCCTATGTATGCAATGGCACTGCATGTATGTGTCGTGGTACTCAAGAATCTGTAAAAAACAAATTATCCTCTAAGTTTGGTGCTGACAATGTGGGAGATATGGTATGCCTGGGAAGGTGCTACGAAAATAGTGCTTTTCACTATGATGGCAATAACTATTCAGGTGACGACATTAATCAGCTAGATCAGATTGTATCAGGAACACAAGTAAGCAGATCTTATTCAATGAAGTCATTCTCTAGTACTTCCTTCCTTGTAGAAAATGAGATATTTTCAACTTACAATGATTTTAAAGAATTATTGCTGGGATGCTTTTCCCAAGACAGGGCTGACCTTATAGCTACTATAAAGGAGTCCGGTCTTCGGGGTCGTGGTGGCGCTGGATTCCCAACAGGAATGAAGTGGGAGTTTTGTCAGTCTCAGGATGCTGACACTAAGTATGTAGTTTGTAATGCAGATGAGGGAGACCCTGGTGCCTTTTCTGATCGCTACTTGTTAGAGGAGCAAACCCTTAAATTGTTATTTGGTATGGTTATTTGTGGCTATATTATTGGTTCAAAACAGGGATTTGTCTACATTCGTGGTGAATACCCAGAGTCAATCGAAGCTACAAATAATGCCCTACACAAGCTCCGACAGTTAGGCTATTTGGGCGAAAATATACTTGGCAGTTCTTTTACCTTTGATATGAAAGTAGTGGAAGGTCAGGGTGCATATATATGTGGTGAAGAGACCGCACTCATCGCTTCAATAGAGGGTAGACGTGCTGAGGTCGATGTTCGTCCACCATTCCCAACAGTTGAAGGTTTATACAAAAAACCAACCGTAGTTAACAATGTTGAAAGCTTAGCTGCTATAGCCGCTATATTAAAGTTAGGCGCCAAAGTATTTTCAGAAATAGGAAATGAGAGATCAACTGGCACCAAACTAGTATCTCTAGATGGTCACTTTAATAATCCAGGCTTATATGAAGTAGACATGTCATCATCCATGGAATTTATCATAGATGAGGTTGGCGGTGGGTTTAATACTGATATAAAGTTAGTACAGGTAGGGGGTCCACTTGGAGGTGTAATTCCCGTTGAACTTATTAGAGACTTGACACTAGATTTTGAATCGTTTAGTGAGGCTGGTTTCTTACTTGGTCACGCTAGTTTTGTATGTATACCTGCTACTTTTTCAGCAGTAGAGTATGCCAAACATTTATTTACCTTTACTGCGCATGAGTCTTGTGGTAAGTGCTTTCCGTGTAGATTAGGAGCTACTCGTGGTAGAGAAATGCTAGAATCTGCTCTATGTGGCGATATGAAGTTATCCAAAAGTCTACTTGAGGATTTGCTTGAAACGATGGAGTCAGGGTCGTTGTGTGCACTAGGAGGTGGGGTACCCCTTCCTATTAAAAACTTACTCGAACACTGTTCCGACGAGTTTAAGCCATTGATGGAGAATTAAGATGCCAGATAGTAAAAAAAGTATACTAATTGATGGCGTTGAATACCCATTTGATGACTCTGATTCTATTCTAGAATTTAGCAATAAGGCTCTAGGTACAAAGATTATACCTACACTATGTGACGACAAGAATCTTAGGCCTTATGGAGCCTGCAGAGTATGCTCAGTAGAAGTTCAATATGATGAAAATAGTCCAACAAGAACTGTCGCTTCTTGTCATACACCAATAAGCCCGGGTATGCGTATTTATACCAATTCTGATAGCATTAAATCTCTGAGAAGGAATATTGTTGAGCTAGTTTTGAGTGACCACCCGCCTGACTGTTTAACCTGTGAAGTCAATGGAAACTGTGAACTTCAAGATGTTGCGGCAAGTGTTGGGGTTCGCAAGATTCGATATTCTAAGGGAAGTAGCCACTGTGACACAGAGAAGGACTTGTCGCATGCCTATATGCGTATGGACCTTTCTAAGTGTATAAACTGCTCAAGATGTGTTCGTGCATGTGACGAAGTTCAGGGTCAGTTCACATTAACAATGACAGGCCGAGGATTTGAATCCAGAATTACTACTGATAATGATATGTTGTTTGGTGATTCGTCCTGTGTTTCTTGCGGTGCTTGCGCTCAAACCTGCCCCACTTCTGCAATTTCGGATGTATTTCAATCTAAATCAGTAGAGTCTGACAAGAGTGTTAGAACAATCTGCTCGTACTGTGGTGTTGGCTGTAACCTGGAGGTTGCAGTCAAGAATAACGAAATTCTATCTATTCGTGCCCCGCAGGATGGAGTTAATGCTGGTCATACTTGCCTTAAAGGGCGCTATGCATTTAAATTCTATAATCACGAGGACCGTTTAACAACGCCTATGGTGCGTAAAAATGGCGAACTAACGCCTTGCTCATGGGATGAAGCGTTCGACTTCATTAGAGACAAGTTTTCTTCTATTAAGCAAGAGCATGGACCAGACTCTATTGCAGGAATCTCATCTGCACGCTGCACTAATGAGGAAAACTTCCTATTCCAAAAAATGATTAGGCAAATTGTTGGTACAAACAATATTGACTGTTGTGCAAGGGTTTGCCACTCTCCTACCGCTTGGGGAATGCAACAATCCTTTGGTACAGGAGCAGGAACCAACCCAGCAACAGATATACCTCTAGCAGATTTAATGCTAGTTATTGGAGCCAACCCCACTTCAGCGCACCCGGTTACTGGTGCCAAAATTAAACAGCAGGCCCTCTCTGGAGCTACACTTATAGTAATAGACCCAATCAAAACAGAACTGGCACATCTGGCAGATTTTCACTTACAACTAAAACCAGGCACGAACGTTGCGGTACTTAATATGATGCAGTACTTTATTGTTGAGGCTGGACTTGTTGATGAAGAATTCATTGAAAACCGTTGTGAGGGTGGCGCTGAATTTATAGAAAAAATTAAGGACCTTGATGTAGATGCTATGGCAGAAATCAGTGGCCTCGACAAGAACAAAGTAAAAGCTGCAGCTATAGCTTATGCTAGTGCTAAAAATGCAATGGAGTTTCATGGACTTGGAGTTACAGAGCACTCGCAAGGTAGCCAAACTGTAATGTTAATAGCTAACCTTGTAATGCTTACTGGAAATATTGGTAGACCTGGTGTCGGTATGAACCCTCTTCGTGGTCAAAACAACGTGCAGGGGGCTGCCGACATGGGGTGCCAACCGCACCACGGCCCTGGTTACATGTGGATGGACCAAAAAGAAGTACAAGACTACTACCAAGACAAGTTCAACTTACCAACACCCCTAACGGCTGGTAAGAAGATTCCAGAAATGTTCGATGGAGCGATCGATGGAACAGTTAAAGCGTTATGGATATTCGCCGAAGATGTTGTTCAGACTGACCCGAATACTCATCATGTCATCAAAAGTATGAAAGCTCTCGACCTACTCGTTGTTCAAGAAATATTTATGAGTGAAACTGCGAAGATGGCGGACGTGATATTACCTGGAACTACATTTTTAGAGAAGAGCGGTACATTTACCAACGCTGAGAGAAGAGTTCAACAGGTTAATGCTGCAGTTAAGCCACTAGAGGGAACTAAAACTGATGGCCAAATAATTTGTGAGATGATCCGAAAATTAGGTTACGACGAACAGCCTGATTACGATGCAGAAGATACTCTTAAAGAGATAGCTAACGTTGTCCCCTTCTTTGAAGGCATCACCTGGGAAGAACTAACCTCAAATCCTATGGGTCTTCAGTGGCCCGTTAACAAGAAAGGTGAAGACACACAGATTCTTCATATTGGTGAGTTTAATAGAGGAAAAGGTAAGTTCCATTACTATGATTGGAGGGAAAGTCAAGAACTTGTTAAACACAAAAATGAATACCCATTTATCTTAACCACCGGTCGAGAACTTCAGCACTACAACTGTGCCACTATGACAAGAAGAACCTCTAATGTAGAGATACTAACTAAAGATGTTTTGATGTTGAACCCTAAAGATGCAATTGCAAAGAACATAACTACAGGTGACCGTGCAAAGATTAGTTCTGATCGTGGAGAAATAACTCTTGATGTTGAGATTACTGATCGTGTTAAGAGGGGAGTTGTACGCACAACTTTCCATTTTCCCGAAGTTTTAATTAACGAGGTTACTAGCGCAGTGACTGACGAAGAGACTAAATGTCCTGAATATAAGGTGGTCGCTGTTGAGGTTGAAAAGGTCTAACTTATTTGTATTTTATAATATACATTTAATATATTATTAGAGTTGATCACCTTGATGAATACCTATCAATAGCCATAAACTGTTGACCGAACGGTCAATATAATGTATTATTTATTTTTATTGACCGTTCGGTCAACAATTACAAGAAGGGTCGGCAATGATTGATAAAAAACATACTCTACATTGGGCAATAATTAATGCCACATTGACAGAAATTTCCGAAAACGGCATTGAAAACCTTACTGCAAAAAAAATTAGTCAGAGAGCAAACACCTCAACAGGGATTATATATCACCACTTCGGCACAAAAGAAGGCCTAGTATTTGCAACCTATACAGAGCTAACTAAGGATTTAAAAAACAGGATAGACAAGGTTAGAAAAAAACACAAAAAAGACCCAATAAAAAGGTTAAAAGAAACCATGCTGGTGAGTTTTGATAAAGACCTGATTAATAATGAGAATAGGAGCGCCTGGACTCAGCTGTGGGCAAGCTCAGTTTGCGATGAAAAAATTAACAAACTGGTTGTAAAATACTACGATTCATTATATTCTGTGATTGAGTCTGACTTACTAGAGTTCTGTGATGAGGCAATCGCTAGGGAACACTCTTTATCATTGATGTCTATGATTCATGGGTACTGGATAGAGATAATGATAGCAAAAAATGCTAGCGTTGAAGAGGCCATTAATGCATCCAATAAGTGCATAGACAATGCAAGTAAGGTTGAACGCCTAAAGTCATTAATCTAACTTATTTATTGGGCTAAATACATACATGAAGTACTCAATATTTTCCATACTAAAGCAAGGTCTGAAAAATAATCAAGAATGGCCCCAAGCTTGGAGCTCTCCGAAGATAAAACCTAAGTATGATGTCACTATTATTGGTGGTGGTGGCCACGGACTAGCTACTGCATATTATTTAGCAAAAGATTACGGTATAAAGAATATAGCTGTGCTGGAAAAGGGTTATATTGGAGGCGGTAACACTGCACGAAACACAACCATTGTTCGCTCGAACTATCTTTGGGATGAGTCAACTAAACTTTATCAGCACTCTCTGGATTTATGGAATGGTCTTTCTCAAGACCTAAACTATAACGTTATGTTTAGCCCTAGAGGTGTATACAATTTAGGGCACACATTGCAAGAAATGCGTGATATAGAACGTCGAGTCAACGCAAATGTAATAAACGGCATCACAGCTGAAGTTGTTATGGCTGATGAAATTAAAAAACGAATTCCGTTAATAAATACCTCAAAAAATGTTCGCTACCCTATTATGGGTGCATCTTATCAGTCAACTGGTGGTGTCGCTAGGCATGATGCTGTTGCCTGGGGATTTGCTAGAGCCGCTGCAGCTTTGGGTGTTGATATTATCGAACAATGTGAGGTTACAGCGATGGACATTAAAAATGACTCCATTGTTGGTTTAAATACAACTCAGGGCTATGTTGGTACTAGTCAGGTTGGCTGTGTTGCAGCTGGCCACTCTTCGGTTCTGGCAGCAATGGCTGATATTAGGTTGCCGATTGAAAGTCACCCATTGCAAGCATTTGTGTCTGAACCAATGAAGGCCGCTCTAGATACTGTGGTTATGTCTAATGCGGTACACGGCTATATAAGTCAGTCTGACAAGGGTGATCTAGTGATTGGTGCAGGAATAGACAGTTACAACTCATACTCACAGCGCGGGAGTCCGCACGTTATTGAGCATACTGCGGCAGCTATACTGGAGCTATTTCCAGCATTCAGTAGAGCAAGAATGAATCGGCAATGGGGCGGCATAGTTGACACAACCCCAGATGCCTGCCCTATTATTAGCAAAACCAAGGTTCAAGGTTTGTACTTTAATTGTGGATGGGGCACAGGAGGATTCAAAGCAACCCCAGGATCTGGGCATGTTTTTGCCAACACACTAGCGAACGACGAGCCTCATGAGCTTGCCGTCCCATTTGCTATAGAAAGGTTCTATACAGGACACTTGATCGATGAGCATGGCGCAGCTGGTGTAGCTCATTAACATTACTAAATACTTAAAATGCTAAAAATATATTGCCCTTACTGCCAAAAACACCTCGAAGAGGAGGACTTTAGTTATTCAGGTGAGGCATTAATTACTCGCCCTATTAACCCGCAATCCATTGATGATCAGGAGTGGGGTGATTATTTATTTATGAGAAAAAATCCCAAAGGTAAGCATCTAGAGCAGTGGCAGCATAGCTCTGGTTGCCGTAAGTTTTTTGTTATCGAAAGAAGCACAATAGATAACACTATATATTCAACCCATAAGATGAACGATGCTACACACAAAGCAAACAATGAGAAGAATTAGTCCGAGCATACCTAGCTCATTAATTGATAACGACAAACAAATAGATTTTGTTTTCGATAACAAGCACTTTACAGGCTTTGCTGGCGATACTCTGGCTTCTGCTCTAAGCGCAAATGGCGTTAAAATTTTCAGTAGGAGCTATAAATATTCAAGGGTTCGCGGAATTATTGCTCCATACGCTGAAGAACCGAATGCACTGGTCAGCCTAGAACATGAAGGATTTTATACACCTAATGCTAAGGCAACTCAGGTTGAGCTCTACCAAGATTTATATGCTACCTCGCCTACACTCAACACGGATCTTATAGGAAAAATAAAGCCACTCTTTAAGATGTTCCATAGTTTTATGCCTGCTGGTTTCTATTACAAAACGTTTATGTATCCAAAAAAATTATGGATGCTTTATGAAAAGTTTTTAAGAAGCCTCGCCGGTATCTCTAAAACACCAGTCCATAACGATTCTGAAAATTATGATCATATGCATCACAATTGTGATGTATTGATTGTCGGAGGTGGATTGGCTGGATTGACTGCAACATTAGAGATTGTAAAAACTAATAAACAAGTAATACTAGTAGAAGAGAGACCTCAACTTGGTGGTACAACTTATGACTACCATGAAGAGGCAGTTGAGGGATCAAATCAACTTGACTATGCTCAGGATATTATTTCTCAACTGGAAGGCTTTTCAAATCTGACTATACTTACCAGAACCACTGCCTTTGCCTTTCATGACGAAAATAATGTAATCGCTAATGAACTGCGCCAAGATCATAAACCTTTAACCGAACGAGATTTTGAAATAAGCAGGCAAAGACTACACAAAATAAAAGCCAAACACGTTCTTTTGGCTACTGGCACTAGTGAAAGGCCAATAGCATTCGATAACAATGATTTGCCTGGCATAATGCTGGCAACATCTGGATTATCATTACTTAATAGGTTTTCAGTATTGGCAGGAGACAGTGTTGTTGTTTTTACTAACAACGATTCTGGATACACTACCGCTAATTATTTTTCTAATTATGCGAATAATGTTACCTTAGTCGATGTTAGGAATGCCGACCATCGGTGCACCTTAAATGACAAAATAAAGTTAATTACTGGCAGTGTAATTGTGAGAGCTAATGGGAGTAAATGTGTAAGCTCGGTTGATGTGGCTGGTATCGATAAAGACAACAAAATAGTTAATAATATTCATTCCATTGATGCAGATATAGTTCTTGTATCTGGTGGCTTTAACCCGGTTGTGCATCTCGATTGTCATACAGGGTCTAATCCTACATGGAGTGACGACTTGGTAGCCTTTGCTCCAGTATTAGATAAACCAAATCGTAGCGGTGTAGGATCTCTTATGGGCTATATGTTTGCACAAGACATTGTTGATAGTTCATTAAAGCAAGCCAATAATATTATTAATAACTTAAAGCAAATACCGTGCTCAGATAATAATTTCTTAAACACAGCGCAATTTTTTAATGTCCAAAGTTTAGGTCAAAAGCAATTCATTGACCTTCAAAATGACGTCACTACAACCGATATTGAGCTAGCAATTAGAGAGAATTATAAATGCATAGAACACATAAAACGCTACACAGCTCTTGGATTTGGTACTGACCAAGGGAAAACGTCTAACGTGTTAGGTATAGCTATTGCTGCACAAAGTCAAAATTTAAAGATGAGCGAAGTAGGCACTACAACATTCAGGCCCGCATATACTCCTGTAGCTTTTGGTGCTCTGGCTGGTCAACATGTATACGACTTCTTCGATCCCAAACGGTTCACACCAATGCAACCATCGCACATCAATAACGGCGCGGTATTCGAAACTGTTGGGCAATGGATGAGGCCCTGGTATTTCCCCGAGAATGGGGACGGGTTAGAAAAAGCAGTATTTACAGAGTGCTTACATACACGCCAATCTCTTGGCGTTATAGATGCATCAACACTTGGAAAAATTGAAATACATGGGCCCGACTCTAGGGAGCTTCTGAACCGTGTTTATAGTAATGCATGGACTAAACTTCCTGTTGGTTCTTGTAGGTATGGCATTATGCTTGATGAGAACGGTATGATAATGGATGATGGAGTAACTGCTTGCATAGGTGACGATCATTTCATCATGACTACTACTACTGGTGGTGCGGCCAAGGTTTACCAGTGGCTTGAACTCTGGTTACAAACTGAGTGGCCTGATCTTGATGTGTATATTAGCTCTGTAACTGATCACTTCTCTACCACAGCAGTTGTAGGCCCAAATAGTAGAAAATTAATGCAATCATTATGCTCTGACATTGACTTTTCTCAACAAAACTTTCCTTTCATGACCTGGAGAGAAGGAACTGTATGCGGAGTTAAGTCAAGGATTATGCGTATTAGTTTTAGCGGTGAGTTAGCCTATGAAATTAATGTTCAAGCTAACTATGGTAGGTATGTTTGGGATAAGGTCATTGATCAGGGGAAGCAATGGAATATTGTTAAGTATGGGACTGAATCTATGCATGTTCTTAGGGCAGAAAAAGGATACATTATTGCAGGACAAGATACTGATGGCTCTATTTCTCCTTATGATGCTAACTTAGGTTGGGCAGTTGCAAAAAACAAAAAGTATTCATTTCTAGGTGAGCGCTCTTTGTCTCGCTCAGATACAGCAAAGACAGACAGAAAGCAATTAGTTGGCATTCTGACAGATAACACTAATGTGGTATTATCAGAGGGAGCGCAGATGTTAAGTAGCCCTGAAAATAATCAAATGTTGGGTCATATTACATCTAGCTATTTTAGCCCTATCCTAAACCGCTCAATAGCAATGGGACTGGTTCGTGATGGATTAAATAAAATCGGTGATAAGGTTGTAGTTGCTACTGCAGATGGGAAGCGTATAGATGCGACTATTGGAACTTACGTATTTTATGATCCAGATGGCTCAAAAATGAACGGTTTCGAGGAGGAGGGCATTAATGGATAATTTAGCAAACAGTAATACACCGGTTTATGAGTCAGCACTAGAAAAATACAGCACTGGTACTGTATTCGATAATTTGCAGATACGGGAAAAAAAGAAACTAGCATATATAATTATTAGGGGAAAGCAAGAGGATGATGGCTTTATTGATGCTATGCATTCATTAGGCCTGAGTGTTCCTAGGCCTACAAATATTACCAACAATAATGACAAACAATGTATATGGATAAGTCCGGATGAATTTCTATTAATATCAGATTACATATCTAAGGACGAATTCATTAATAAAGCAAATACTGCCTTTGAAAATATTTTTGCATATGCAATTGATAACTCTGGTAGTTATACAAACATATCAATTTCTGGGACTAGATATTTAGACGTTATGGCAAAATTATCGCCATATAATTACAAAAAGCTAGAGATAGATTGCGTACTGTCAACCAACTTAGCTAAAGCGCCATCCATTATTTTTCGTACCGGAGAGGACTCTCTGACTATTTTGGTTCGTTTCTCTTTTGCGGACTATTTATGGCAAATGATTGGTAATGCTAGTACGGAGTATAAGTAAATTTGTCTAATCAAGTGCTGAAATAATCTTTCAAAAACTCATCAAAACTTATCTCGTCAGATGATTCAATTTCTGCTACCTTTTGGCATGATTTCTTAGCCTGCTCATCCAAATATCTGAAATGATTTTTGTCAGTATTGCTATTCAAGAATGCATCCTTGTATTGCTTAGAGAGTGTATCAGTATAATCAAAAAAACCTTGATTATTTTTTCTCATATTTTCTAAAATAACTGCTGAAGGAGTCAACCCAGGGTCTTTAATTCTTTTGGCAATATTTATGACATCTTCAGTATGTTGACTGCTAAACATATTTGCACACATGTGCACTTTATCTAACAACTCTTGGCCCCAATCATATAGAGTTTTTTGCTCGCCATTGTCAACAAGCAACAACCCTTCCTGTCTTCCCTTATGGGCGACAAGTTGATCATTGTTGTCAATATCATTTTGCTCTGATGTTGAAATTAATGCGGAATCATCGAGCAAACAGAATAGTAAAAAGGACTCTAAGAAATTAACCTGACGAGTGTCAATCCCCAGAGGCGTTAATGGATTAATATCTATAGACCTAAGCTCAATATATTCAATGCCATAATCTTTTAATGCGTCTAAAGGTTTTTTGTCAATGCCTGCAGAGGGTTTAGGTCTCACAGAACCGTAATACTCATTTTCAATCTGCAGTATGTTGGTGCTCAGCTGTTGGTACTCTCCATCCCTTTTAAGGCCAATCTGTTCATAATCAATGCTAGGAGTTTGCATGCCGGCCTTGAGGCTATGTATGTAGTGCCCTACACTATTATAGTTAGCCTTAACTCCGGCCTCATCTTCACATAAGTTTTGGTAACCAATGTCGCCCATCCTAAGAGAGGTTGAGTATGGCTCAAACAGTGTTCCATCATTGAACTCTTGAAGAGTGTGATCATGGTAGCCCTCTAGAAAAGACTTGCATACTGCTGGAGATGCTCCAAATAAATACGGAATAAGCCATCCATAGCGGATGATATTTCGAGCTATACCCATATAACTCTCATCGATGAACTCTCTTATACTATGTTCAGTTGAAGACAGTGAGTGGTATTCCTGCCAAAACCCTTGAGAAAATGAATAATTAAAATGTATACCGGCTATAGTTTGCATTACGCTGCCATACCTATTTGACAAGCCCCTTCGGTATATAGTTTTCATCTTAGCAAGATTGGATGTTCCATACTCAGCAATCGGAATATGAGTCTCTCCACGAATTACGCACGGCATTGAGCTATGCCAAAAGCTTTGATCTGACGGTAAATTATGGTACAAATAACTTTGAGTTTTTGATAAAAAAGACAGCATCTCATCGCTACCGTTTAATGGTGGCGTTATGAGCTCTATTAAGGACTCAGAAAAGTCAGTTGTAATAAACGGGTGAGTTAAAGGGCAACCAAAAACACTAGGGTGTTTGGATTGACTAATTCCGCCCCTATCTGACACTCTCAGCCCTTCCTTCTCAAGCCCCATCTTATTAGACCTTAAAAGTTTTGAGTGGGGTTTTAATAAATGTATCTTTTCGCCAATATCCATAACAATTACAGATGCTAAAATAGTATTATTTTACCATTAGGGTATTCAATGAAAACAATCAAAGCTGTTGTTGGTTTGCTGAAAAATAATACCGGTAAATTTCTAATTTCAAAACGTCGTTCTGGCAAATTCAAGAGTGACTACTGGGAAATACCGGGTGGTAAAATTGACCCTAATGAGACACCTAAAGAGGCTATAAAAAGGGAACTAAAAGAAGAGCTAGGTATTAATGTAAAAAGACTTAGATTTGTTAGATCTTTCACGCATAAATATCCAGATCGGATTGTAGATCTAAGTTACTTTATTATTGGAAACTATGAAGGAGAACCTTTTGGGGCAGAGGGGCAGAATATTGAGTGGGTTGACAATAAAGACCTTGTCAAATATAAGCTACTACCTAGCGTACGGGAAATTATCTCTTCACTGTCTTTACCTTCAAAGTATTGGATTACTCCATCTGAAGGCCACTACACTAAAGATTGGATGATGCAATTTGAACAAAAACTGGCACAAGGTGTGAGTTTAATTCAGTTACGTGCAAAAATCTCATTGGACGAAGTTTTTATAAGAAAAATTTTCATGAAGTGCCAAGAAAGTAAAACCAAATTACTTCTAAATACTACAAATAAAACATATAAAGAGCCTTACTCGGATGGATGGCATATGACTACTGCAGAGATGTTATCTTTTCAATCCAGGCCTTGTCCGTATGAAAAAATTATAGGCGCATCAACTCATAATTTATATGAGGCAGTTAGGGCTTCTGAGTTGAATCTTGATTTTATTGTGATATCCCCTATTAAGCCCACCCAGACACACCCAAAAACCAAGCCCTTGGGCTGGGATGTTGCCAGGGAGGTGGTAGACAATATCACTACTCCTGTATATTTATTAGGGGGCATGAGTGATTTGGATTTGGATAAAGCTCTTACACTGGGAGCACAAGGAATTGCAGGAGTTAGTTCATTTTGATGTTCACTTACAACACGAAATAATAACTTTAATTCAGCTTATCACGAGTAAATACCCAGGTTAAGCTATCTGACATGTCTGTTCTGTATTTGTACCCCTCAATGTCAAAATCTTTTAATTTTTCAGGTCTCGTTATCCTGTTCTTAATCACATAACTAGTCATCAATCCTCTTGCACGTTTAGCATAAATTCCAATAACCCTGTATTTGCCTTCTTTGTTCTCTTTAAAGCTGATATTTATAATCTTGGCTCGTAAAGATTTTTTATCAATAGCCTTGAAGTACTCATTTGAAGCAAGATTAATAATTACTTCATTCTCATCTTCATTCAGAACACTTGATATTTTATCTCCCCAAAATTGATAGAGGTTATCGCCCCTTAGGTTTATTAACTTTGTACTCATCTCTAGACGATAAGGAGCAATCAGATCCAAAGGCCTAACAACTCCATACAGACCCGAGAGCATACGTAAAATATCCTGAGCAAAATCTAAGTCCCCCTGCGTAAATGATGGTGCATCTATGCCGCTATATACATCCCCCTTGAACGCTAATATTGCCTGCTTTGCATTGTCAAGACTGAACGGAGTTGAGAATGACTTAAACCTATCATAGTTTAGTTTAGAAAGCTTTTCACTGATAGACATTAAACTGGCAATCTGCTCCCGTGATTTTATTTTTAATAGATTAATTAGCTCCTCTGTCTCTGAAATTTGACGTGACTTTGAGTATGACAAAACTGAAGTGGGAGAAAAATCTTGAGTCTTGGAAGGTGATATTACGAGTAGCATTTAATGGGAAAAAATGTTTTTAATACCCCTATTCTACCCTAAGACGTCTAGCCTTATCCTAATAACAGAGCGTATTTTGACTACATAAAAACACCCATTATGATAAAATTAATGCATTTTTTTTCGCCAAACTTTTGTCTCTATAATCCCATTCATGAATAAGAAACTATTACATCTTCCTAAAGCTCAAGGCCTCTACAACCCAAACAATGAAAAAGAAAATTGTGGTATTGGCTTTATTGCCAACATGAAGGCAAAGCCATCAAAGCAGATAACTACCGATGCCCTAGAGATGCTCTCGCGTATGGATCATCGTGGAGGATGTGGATGTGAATCTAATACTGGTGATGGTGCGGGAATACTCACAAACATTCCACAGCAATTTTTTATTGACCAGATAAGAACATTATTTAACGTTAATGTTAAATCAGGCAATTACGGAATTGGTAATGTTTTTTTGCCACAAGATGACAAGCAAAGACAGCACTGCATGGACTTAATTAGGAAAATAGTTGATCAGGAAGGCCAACTATTTATTGGCTGGAGAGATGTCCCTATTGATGCCATAAAGGCCGATGTGGGTAAGACTGCTCGTGAATCTCAGCCCATAATTAAACAACTTATCATTGAAAACAATTCAAGTATTGATAATGATGCATTCGAACGCGCATTATTCAAAATCAGAAAGCAAGCATCACACTCAATAAGATCAGATAGCTCTTTATCCCAGTCTTTGCTTTTTTATGTATGCAGCCTATCTTCTAAAATTATTATTTATAAAGGCATGCTTATGGGTTCACAGGTTAGTGACTTTTATTCTGACCTTTCAGACCCACAATTCTCAACCTATTTGGCTATGGTGCATTCACGCTTTTCAACCAACACATTCCCTTCATGGGATAGAGCACAACCATGTCGCTACATGTCGCATAATGGTGAGATCAATACTCGTCAGGGCAACTACAATTGGATGCGAGCTCGTGAAGGCCTACTTGAGAGCGAATTATTTAAAGATGATTTAGAAAAAACATTGCCAGTTATAGAGTTTGATGGATCAGATTCGGGTAGTTTTGATAACGTTCTAGAGTTCCTGATGATGAATGGTCGCTCTTTACAAGAAGCTATCATGATGATGATTCCAGAGGCTTGGCAAAACGATGAAAACATGAGCATAGAAAAGAAGTCATTTTATGAATACTTCTCGAATGTCATGGAGCCTTGGGATGGCCCAGCTTCAATCGCCTTTACGGATGGTAATTACATTGGCGCTGTACTTGACAGAAATGGCCTTCGACCTTCCAGATACTATATCACCCATGATGAACGTGTAATAATGGCAAGTGAGGTCGGTGTAGTTGATGTTGAAACTTCTAACGTTAAAACTAAGGGCAGACTCAGGCCAGGTAAAATGTTTTTGGTTGACTTTGAGAAAGGTGAACTGATTGATGATGAGACTATCAAAGAAGGGTTCGCATCTAAAAACCCATACCAGGATTGGCTAAATAGCCAGCAAATACACCTCTCAGAACTTAATTGTGAGCAAAAAGAACACGGATTCAATCCCGGCACACTGTTAAATCGCTTGAAAGCATTTGGCTATAGCACTGAGACCTTGAAGTTTATGTTATTGCCAATCGTTCAAGAGCTGCGTGACCCTGTTGGTTCAATGGGCAATGACTCTGCGCTTGCCTGCTTATCTGACCAGTCACGAATTATATATGACTACTTTAAGCAGCTATTCGCGCAAGTAACAAACCCAGCCATGGACTCTATTCGTGAAGAAGTGGTAATGTCTCTTCGTTGCTCCATAGGCCCTGAAGGGAGCCTCTTAAAAAATAAGCCTGAAAATGCCCATAGACTGGTCATTGACCATCCAATACTTACCAACGAAGAGGCTTCCGCACTGAAGGACTGCAATCATCGTGGATGGACCTCTAAAACGATAGACATTACATATAATGCCACCAGCAATGAGAAAATCTCAAAGCTACTAGAAGATATTTGCCAACAAGGCTCAAAAGCTATCGAAGATGGACACAGTCTTATAATTCTTTCTGATAAAAATATAGATGAAAATAATGTAGCAATTAGTGCACTATTAGCATCATCAGCACTACACAGGCACTTAGTAGTTAGGCATGAAAGGACACAAGTAGGAATTATAGTAGAAACGGGCGAGGCCAGAGAGGTCCACCACTTTTGCTTACTTACTGGTTATGGGGCTGATGCGATTAATCCGTATCTAGCCTTCGAAGCCCTATGGCAAGCCAGAGATGACGGATTGATTGACGGTAAGGATGATTCTGAGATAGTTGAATCATACAGAAAAGGTGTCGCAAAAGGTATGCTCAAAATCATGGCTAAAATGGGAATCGCCACACTAGAGTCATACAAGGGTGCGCAGATATTTGAAGCTGTAGGTCTCTCATCTGAGGTTATGGATCAGTGCTTCTTTGAAACCTCTAGCCGTATCGGTGGTGTCGGTTTTGATGTTTTGCAATCTGAAAATGAGGGTAATCATAAGGCCGCTTTTAAAAGTGATCAACTTGACAACTTAGGTCAATACCATTGGCGTAGTGGCGGTGAAAAACATATGTGGGAGCCACACACTATTGCCAACTTGCAACTTGCTGCTAGAAACAATGACAAGGATGCCTACTGGTCTTTCTCAAAAAAATCCAACGATGAGGGTACACGTAATTGCACACTAAGAGGGTTGATGAGCTTTAAGAAAGGAAACCCTATTGACATCAATGAGGTTGAAGATGCCAAACAAATTGTAAAACGATTTGCCACAGGGGCTATGAGCTTTGGTTCAATTTCTGCCGAATCTCACGAGTCATTAGCAATTGCTATGAACAGGCTTGGGGGTAAATCAAATACTGGGGAGGGTGGCGAAGACTCTAAACGCTGGACACCTGACGCTAACGGCGATTCAAGGCGTAGCGCGATTAAACAGGTGGCCTCTGGGCGCTTTGGAGTGACTATTGAATACCTTAACCAGGCCGAAGAATTACAAATTAAAGTTTCACAGGGGGCCAAGCCTGGCGAGGGTGGAGAGCTTCCAGGCTCAAAGGTAGATAAAGAGATAGCCAGAGTTAGACACTCGACTCCTGGTGTTGGCTTAATAAGCCCACCACCACACCACGATATTTATTCAATTGAAGACCTGGCACAACTTATTTTTGACCTTAAGAGATCTAACCCTAGTGCACGCATTAGTGTTAAGTTAGTATCTGAGGTTGGGGTTGGAACTGTTGCTGCCGGTGTTACAAAAGCAAAATCAGACCATATAGTTATAGCTGGACATGATGGCGGAACGGGCGCATCACCTCTAACATCTATTAAACACGCTGGACTTCCTTGGGAGTTGGGAGTTGCCGAAACACACCAAACATTAGTAATGAACGATTTACGTTCCCGTGTTGTGATTCAAACTGACGGGCAATTAAAAACAGGTAGAGATGTTGCGATTGCAATCCTGCTGGGTGCCGAAGAGTTTGGCTTCTCAACCGCACCTCTGATTACACTCGGTTGCATTATGATGCGTAAGTGCCATCTGAATACATGCCCTGTTGGTATTGCTACGCAGGACAAAGAATTACGCAACAAATTTACAGGAAAACCAGAACACGTTATCAATTACCTATTCATGGTTGCTGAAGAATTAAGATTAATAATGGCAGATCTCGGATTTAGGACAGTGAACGAGATGATTGGAAGGGTTGACTTAATAGAAATGAACAAAGCCATAAAGCATTGGAAACAGTCTTCTATTAATTTGGATGCCCTCCTATCTCCAGCTCAAAAGCCAAACAAAGATACCGTAGTATACCAATCTATCACTCAAGATCATCAGCTGGAGTTGCAACTAGACAACCTTATAATTGAAAAATCTAGCGCTGCTATTAATAACAACTCCTCTGTAGCAATTGATTTACCAATAAAAAACACAGACAGAACTGTAGGAGCAATGCTATCATCACACATAGTGAATACTCGTGGTAATAATAAGCTTGCAGACGACTCAATACATATAAATTTTCATGGCTCTGCTGGCCAATCATTCGGTGCCTTTTTAGCTAAGGGAGTTACACTTGAGATTGAAGGCGACGCTAATGACTATGTAGGCAAGGGACTGTCTGGCGGTAAAGTTATAATCTACCCTCCAAAAGATTCCACATTTGAAGCTCAAAACGAAATCATTGCAGGCAATGTTTGTGGTTACGGTGCCACCTCTGGTGAGATGTACTTATCTGGCAGTGTCTCTGAAAGGTTTTGTGTTAGAAACTCTGGGGCTACGAGTGTCGTTGAAGGGGTTGGGGATCATGGTTGTGAGTATATGACCGGAGGTCGCGTGATTATTCTTGGCGATGTGGGCCGCAACTTTGCTGCTGGTATGAGTGGTGGTGTTGCTTATGTTTACAATCCTGATGATACATTAAAGTTGATGTGTAACCATAGCATGGTAGATTTAGACCCGATGGATATCGAAGCAAAAAAAGAATTACATAAGTTTGTTTCAAATCATGCCAAATTTACCGGCTCTAAAGTAGCCAACAAAATTCTAGGTGATTGGGACAAACAGGTTCAACACTTTGTTAAGGTAATGCCAAAGGAAGTCAAACTAGTTCTAGCAAAGATTTCTGAACAAACCAAAGAATCAGTCAAAGCTGGTTAATTCTTTGTAGCACTGTGAAATGGTACGTATGAGGATTTATTTCGTCTGGATAATGTGATTCACGGCTAATCTCTGTAAAATCATCCATGTCATATTCAGGAAAATATACATCGCCATTAAATTCTCCCTCTATCTCTGTAATATACATCCTGTCAACCAAAGGTAACATCTGCTCATAAAATGAAGCGCCCCCCATAATCATAACCTCATCATTATTATTGGTAAGTAGCAATGCCTCATCTATACTCTCAACTACCTCGCACCCCTCAGCTCTGAAGTCCGTATTACGACTGATTACAATGTTTCTTCTTTGAGGGAGAGGTCTGCCTATTGAAGAATAAGTTTTACGCCCCATTAGCACCGTCTTGCCGATTGTTGTTCTCTTAAAGTAACCTAAGTCAGCCGGAAGGTGCCATGGAAGTGTATTTTTATTGCCAATAAGTTGGTTATCGTCCATGGCAACAATAATTGATAAACGCATTCTCTTTAGTGTCGAGTAAAATATATCATATTTTACAAACAATTACTTGCTATGCCACAGTTAATTCTTGCCTCTTCATCGCCATTTAGACGAGAGCTTTTAACAAAATTAGGGATTAGCTTCTCAACTAAATCACCTAACATAGATGAATCAAGGCTGGAAAACGAAAGTCCTGAACAGTTAGTGTACCGTCTTAGCCAGGAGAAGGCATTCGAGATTGCAAAATTTGAAAAAGGCTTAATTATTGCTTCTGACCAGGTTGCAACTATTGGGGACGGGAAAAAGTCTAGCGATGAAATTTTATCTAAACCGCACACGCATACTAATGCAGTCAACCAGTTAAAGCAAAGTTCTGGCAAAACTGTCACTTTTCTAACAAGTTTGACTCTTTTAAATACAAATACAAACAATATTCAAACAATTGTAGAAACCTTTAAAGTTGTTTTTAGGAAATTATCGACCCAACAAATTGAAAATTACCTAACAAAAGAGAGCCCTTACAATTGTGCAGGAAGCTTTAAATCTGAGGGTCTTGGGGTTAGTTTGTTTGCAAACCTTGAAGGAAACGACCCCAACACTTTGATTGGTTTGCCTTTAATTCAACTGGTCAAAATGCTGGGGAATGAGGGCATTGACGTGCTTTTACATAAAAACTAGAAAAATAAACAAATAATTCTGTTGAGATACCTTTACACCCATAACGCCAAATCATTTAAGTCAGGGCAACAATTTCATTGGGGCTCATTATATGGTAGCGCGCAATCCCTTGCCCTGATTGAATTTGCCAAAACACAAAAGCAAACAGTGCTAGTTGTAGCTAATGACATTGCGCACTACAATGAGATATGCAGTTCTCTTGATTTCTATAACTCTGAATTACCCATTCTTAGGTTTGCTAATTGGGAAGTGCTTGCTTTTGACCACTTCTCCCCACACCCAGATATTACTTCCAATAGGTTATCTACTCTGTACAGGATGCAGAACTTAGAGGCTGGAATTGTGGTAACCACTTTAGAGTCATTGTCTCAGCGCCTGTGCCCAATAGAGTACGTTAAAAGATATAGTTTTGAGCTGAATTTAGATGACAGTTTGAGAGTTGAGTCGCTCACAGAACAACTAGTTATGATCGGATATAACAGGGTAAATTCAGTGATGGAGCATGGTGAATTCAGTGTCAAAGGGTCTTTGATTGATATCTACCCTATGGGCTCGAAATTACCCTACAGGATTGACTTATTCGATAACGAAGTTGAGTCGATTAGAACATTTGATACATCAACACAGCTTTCTATAGAGCTTGTAGAGAAAATTCAACTTTTGCCGGCTAGAGAGTTCTCTACTGACGAAGAGGCTATAGAGGTATTTAAAAAAAACTATTCTAGTGTTTTTAGTAACAACAATAGCCTAATTTATAATAACGTAGTTAATTACCACTTGCCGGGTGGGATAGAGTTCTATTTACCATTATTTTTTAATGCAACAAATACACTATTTGACTATCTCCCAGAAACATCAATAGTTGCTACTCATGTTGGGTTCAATTCCCTAGTCGACAAGTTATATGAGGATATAGAGAAAAGACACGACCACGCAACGAATAATTTAGATAGGCCTCCACTACCTGTAAACAGAGTTTTTTTGAGTAAGGAGCACTTGTTTAGCGAGGTCAAACAAAAAAAACAATTGATAATCAGTTCATCCAAGGTTTTTACGGGAAAGGAAGGCTTTAATTTTAATAGTACAATGCTACCCCCTATGCTCATAAGAGCACAAAGTAAAAACCCTCTATCTAAATTAATAAATTTCACCAATAACTTTAACGGAAGAATCTTAATTATCTGTGAGTCCTTAGGAAGGCAGGCTATCCTTAATGAGCTTCTTGAAAATCATAGGCTTAAACCAGTGAGTGTTGAGGGATGGAACGACTTCATTGGCAAGGATCATACAGTATGCATAACCACTGCCAAGATCGGTGACGGACTTTGTAGTGATGATATAGCCATAATCACAGAGAGCAACCTGTTTGGTCACGATATAGTTAAACAGCACAGAAGAAGGCGCGCAAAACATAAAGACTTTGATGAGGCAATTAAGAGCCTAGTTGAAATAAAAATAAGTGACCCGATAGTTCATGAAAATTATGGAGTTGGTCGATACTTAGGCTTAAAAACACAGCTATTTGATGGGTGTGCACATGAATTGCTTATTCTTGAATATGCTAACGGCTCAAAATTAATGGTTCCAATTACTTCTCTTAATTTAATTTCAAGATATTCTGGTGCGAATATAGAAACCGCCCCACTTCATAAGCTTGGCACAAATCAATGGATTCGAGCTAAGAAAAAGGCAAGCGAAGCGCTGCATGATATTGCGGCCGAGCTTTTAGATATATATGCTAAACGTGAATCACAAAAGGGCTTCGCATTTCCAGAACCTAACGATGCGTACTCATCCTTTGTGTCCAGCTTTGCGTTTGAAGAGACAGCTGACCAACTTAAAACAATGGAAGATGTTTTGAAAGATATGCAGTCACAAAGACCTATGGACCGTCTGGTTTGTGGTGATGTTGGTTTTGGAAAAACTGAGATTGCGATGCGCGCTGCTTTTTTGGCTGTTGATGCTGGAAAACAAGTAGCTATACTTGTCCCAACAACTCTTTTAGCAAACCAGCATTATCAGTCATTCACTGAGCGTTTTACAAAATACCCTATTGAGATTGCCGCTCTTTCTAGATTCCAAACAGCAGCCGAGCAAAAACAGATTGTATCTAAACTTAATAAGGGGAGCATAGATATAGTTGTTGGTACACACAAGCTAATTCAGGGGAACATAAACTACAAAAATTTGGGGCTGATTATTATCGATGAAGAGCATAGGTTTGGAGTTAAACAAAAGGAAACCTTGAAGAAATTACGAGGTCAAAGCGACATTCTAACTATGACCGCTACCCCGATACCACGGACCCTAAATATGGCGCTTGGATCTTTAAGAGAGTTATCAATTATTGCAACACCTCCAAAAGGTCGTAGTGCAATTAAGACTTTTGTTAATGAGTGGGATGATGAAACCATAAAGGAGGCTTGCTCTAGAGAGTTGCACCGTGGGGGACAGATTTTTCTCGTGCACAATGACATCGACACAATTGACAATATGGCTGAATATATAAAGTCATTAATACCCAGCATTCATGTCAGAATTGCACACGGTCAAATGCCCAGCAAAGAGCTAGAAAGCATAATGGGAGACTTCTATCATGGAAGATTCCAGTTATTGGTATGCACTACTATTATAGAAACTGGAATTGATATCCCTAATGCTAACACCATAATCATAAATAACTCGCAAAATTTTGGTCTTGCTCAATTACACCAACTACGTGGCAGGGTTGGCAGATCACACCACAGAGCCTATGCATATTTTGTAATCAAATCACATCAGTCACTATCTAGCAATGCAAAAAAACGTTTGGATGCTATTGAATCCCTAGAGGAGCTAGGCGCAGGATTCATGTTAGCAAATCATGACTTAGAAATCCGTGGAGCAGGTGAACTTCTTGGAGACAACCAGTCAGGGAAAATAAGCGAAATTGGATTCAATTTGTATCACGATTTACTGAAACGTACTATTAGTGCAATACGTAGTGGCAGAACGATTAATCTAGATGACCCAATAAATCACGAGATCCAAATTGACCCAGGAATTGCTGCAATTATTCCCTCTACATATATCGCTGATGTGCACGAAAGGCTGGTCCTTTATAAGAGAACTGCGAGCGCAAAAAATAATGACGAGCTTAAGTCACTACAGATTGAAATGATTGACAGGTTTGGGCTGCTACCCGATTCAACAAAAAATTTATTTGCAACAACATCTCTTAAGATTTTTTCTGATAAGATTGGCGTTGATAAAGTTACCATCTACGAAGACAAGGCGCATATAACTTTTTCGCAAAAAACCACCATTCAGCCTGAAAAAATTATTCACCTGATTCAAACACAAAGTCAAATTTATCAACTAAAGGATAAGGATCAGTTAATATATAAAAAAGAAATGCCTGAAGATGTTAGACGAATATTGCTGGTGCAAGACTTACTAAAGAGTCTTAACGAATAAGCATTATCCTCTTCTAATTCTTAGAACACGAATAATCGGCGTTACTACCATTGTAACAATGAAAATGAAGGCTATACCTCCAACTATATCCCCGAATAAATAGCTCTGTATAAAACTTAACACGTCAATCTCTCTAGCAGGGAGTTCTGGATAAAGAATGTTATTTCTGATTGAAGTGTTAACAATCAACTTTAGGCCTGTATTAAATATACCGGCAAGAATAGCAAGAAAAATTACATGCTCGAAAACAAGCTTATCGTCACCGTAAAAGTTAGATAGCTTGAAAACCTTCATGCATTGAATTGCCAATAGAGGCGCCATAGATCCGGCAAACGCTTGCAACCAATTCAACGGTGAACCGCCCCAGTTCCAGATAAAATACCCAGATAAAATTCCACCTATAAAAACCCCAGCAAATACTCGGAAACCGAAAAGCAAATATGAAACAGTAATTGCACCTATCTGAAGCCACACTGGCTGACCCACCAGATCCTTTACGTCCCCAAAAATTAAAGCAGACAAATAAACCGTAATCAGTGCAATAATATTGACAAGAATTATCTCGCCATATGAGTTAGTGTTACTTAGTTTCATCTGAATTTATTTATAAACAAGTAAAGAGACAGTATATATCATTGTTTATGAAATATATATATACAATATTTATATACGTAATATAGCTATATTGTTGTAATTGAATTAACTGCGCACGGAATGAAACGAGAATGCCAATAATGGCACTATGATCTTGAGTGTCAAGTAAATCACGATAAGACTGCCAATTACATCACCAACAATATAGTGAGTAATGAAATCTAATGCATCAATATTTAGTGTGATGCTTTGCATATATATAAAAAATTTTAACATTGCACTCACTACTGAAGATGCGATTATCAGGGCTAATATATTCTTGAAATCAATAACCTTTAAGTTACTAAAATTACAAGCTCTCATAGCTCTCATGGCCAACATCACAATAATAGGAGCTACAGCCCCGGCACATGCTGCTAATGTGCCAATAAAGAGATGATCATTCCAAGAATTGAATAATATAACCCCACTGATAAAGCAAGCAAAAATGATTCCCGGTAGCACAGTAAACCCGAAAAGCAAGTACATTAAAATTTTGGCACCTAATGGTAAATACATATAACTGCCTATTTCTATATCAAACTTGCCAAACAAGGTCATTAGATAGGCTGCACATAAAATGCTGATAAAGGCTACAGTGTTTTCAGTTAAATGATTTTTTAGAGAATCAGACGACATAAGTCCCGCCTCAGTTGGTTACAAATAGTCTTCAAATTGAATGCTTAAGAAGCATCACCCTTTTATCGTCACTAGACTGAGTTGAATATATGAAATCACCCTCAAGCAACACTCCAACGGCCCTTTTAATTGTGGACAAGGAATAATCTCTAAAGTAAGTGTCTTTAGTTATAGCTGTAATAGTTGCTTGGTGTTTGTGGATTATAAACTCAAGAACTGATTTTTCAATATCAGAAAGCCCATGGAGGCCTAATTGTTTCTCATACTTATACAAAGAACTGCGCAAATAAAATAACTTCTCAAGAGTCTTCATTTCTCAGTAATCCCTCTAGATGTTTATATTAAAAATAATAATAACTTGAAAACAGGTTAATTCTTAAGGCAAAAAGATAAATGCATCTCTCTTCTATCTGAATTTGATTGTTCAGATTTGATTGCACCATCCGACAGTAATCTTGCTACAACGCGGTTAATAGTTGATAGAGAAAATTTACTAAAGTACGGCTGCTTAAGTATTTTAGATATTGTCGTATTATCTTGGCAGGATACGAACTCTAAGACTGACCTCTCTATATCGGAATAATCATGTATACCAAGAGCCTCTTCCTGCTCAAAAAGTGACTGCCTCAATCTAAATAACCTATCTAGTGCTTCCATGATACTAATCCTTATATTTTTTATACAACAATATCATTAATTATACAACAATATCATAAACCATGCTCAAAAAAATATATCATTTAAGTATATATCAATAAAACCCATTTAAAGTTAAGTTTAGTGTTATAATTTTAGATGTCTTGGGATAGGGTTCACTGATTTAATAGTTATAACTCTTGTAATTTTAAACTATATATTCTTCATCTCCTTGAAAGAAGTAACGCTAACCCAAGACAATTTATTAGCCCCCATCCATAACCTATCTATTCCATAATTAATGTGTACTAGTGTATGAACAAATCTGAATTCATATAATCTATTGCGATTGAATGAGGTTTAATACTAGCCTGCTGCCTAAAGAACATCCCTCAAAGATTTTGGCACTGGGAACCGCGTTGATTCGCTCATCCCGTCAATTTCGATAACTTCAGTACCTCCATATGAAACCAAACACGTTACAACCTCCTGTACTAATACTTCTGGAGCTGAAGCACCAGCAGTCACACCTACAGCACTACACCCATCGAACCATGACCGCTCTATTTCATCAGCCCCATCTATCAAGTAAGATGGCTTCTTCATCTTGTCTGCTATCTCTCTTAGGCGGTTCGAGTTGGATGAATTTTTGGAGCCTATAACTAACAACATATCGGACGATTTCAGCAGTTTTTTAACGGCGTCCTGTCTATTTTGTGTTGCATAGCATATGTCGTTTTTTTTAGGCCCATGAATATCAGGAAATTTTTCCTTAAGAGTATTCACAACTAATTTTGTATCGTCTACTGAGAGTGTTGTTTGAGTGGTATACGACAAGTCATACTTTTCATCAAATTCTAGTTCCTCGATGTCTGATACTTTTTCAACTAAATGAATCTTTTTGTTATTATCGGACTGCCCTAGAGTGCCCTCAACTTCTGGATGACCCTGGTGCCCTATTAGAATTACACTGTGATTCTGCTTTTGATTCCTTATGACCTCTTTGTGAACTTTGGTTACTAAAGGGCAGGTTGCATCATAGATAGTATTGCTTAGCTCATTTGCATGCTTACGAATATCTTGAGAAACACCGTGTGCACTGAAAATAATCACCCCTCCGTTTGGAATATCCCCTATATCATCTACAAAAATAGCTCCTTTTTTTCTAAGTCTATTTACAACAAACTTATTATGTACCACCTCATGACGTACATATATGGGCTTACCGTGAAGTTTGATAGCGCGTTCCACAATCTCAATGGCGCGATCGACCCCAGCACAAAAGCCTCTTGGATTGGCAAGTAATACTTTCATATCTTATTTAGGAAGCTTTCTCATGGGTAAATTTATTATAAATTTTATCATACATGTTTGAAATTTCTTCCTTGAAAAATTGTTCTAAGGCTAAGAGACTTTAATGGCTAATGAATTTATATATAAGTCCACTTTCATAGTAATATAACTCAAACATTAATAGATGTTGAAAAATATATAATGCGAGTCATAAAGGTATATAATCGAGAAAATCCGCATTAGTTATGTGCGATTTTTTAATTTTATTAAACAGGGGAATAATATGAATAAAACACAAATATATAGAGCTCTTAAACAATCTAGTATCTCTTTACTGGGTGGCTCATTACTCTTAATCGCAACATCAGTTTCTGCCGAAATTAAGCCGGCTGTTGTTTACGACACTGCTGGAAAATTTGATAAATCTTTCAATGAGGCTGTGTTTAGAAATGGGGTACAAAAATTTAAAGCTGACACCGGCATTAGAGTTACTCAAATCGAGCCTAGTAACAGTTCTCAGAGAGAACAGAGTCTGAAAAAGCTAGCTAAACGTGGAAATGGCCCAATAGTTGCTGTTGGTTTTTCTATGGCTAGTGCAGTGGAGGCTGCCGCAAAAGCATACCCTGACACTCAATTTACTATAATTGATATGGTGGTTGGTGAGCCGAACGTTCAAAATATTGTTTTTAAAGAGCACGAAGGATCATTCCTTGTAGGTGTATTGGCAGCCATGAAATCTGAAACTGGTGTGGTTGGCTTTATTGGTGGAATGGATATACCTCTTATAAGAAGGTTCGCTTGTGGATATGTGCAAGGTGCTGAATACCAAAACAACAATATAGAAGTTCTACAAAACATGACTGGCTCAACAGGAGCTGCATGGAACAACCCAACTAAGGGTGGAGAACTTACTCGTAGCCAGATTGAGTCTGGAGCTGATGTTGTGTATGCTGCTGCAGGTGGTACCGGTATAGGTGTATACCAGACAGCTGCTGATATGGGTAAATACGCTATCGGCGTTGACTCTAACCAGAACTATATGCAACCTGGAACCATGCTAACCTCAATGGTTAAGAGGGTTGGTGATGCTGCATATAATAGCTGGAACGCAGCTTTGAATGGTAATTGGAAGCCTGGATTCCAAGCTCTTGGATTAGCTGAGGGTGGTGTTGACTGGGCACTCGATGAGCACAACCGTGACTTAGTCACATCAGAGATGGAAAATCGTGTTAACTCTATAAAGGCAAAAATTATTGCTGGAGATATAGTTGTACACGACTACATGTCTGATAACACTTGTGCAAAACCGTAGGGCATCCAATTCTCTAATTAAAAGTTAAATTTATAAATCACCCCAGTTTATAACATAACCTGGGGTGATTATTTTGTGTACTTATATAATTACAACTTAGTTTAGTGCAAAAACATATATACGCTATTGAGCTTAAAGATATAGACAAACGCTTTGGGCCAGTCAATGCTAACAATAAGGTGTGCCTTCAAGTTGAAAAAGGCAGCATACACGGAATTATTGGTGAGAATGGTGCAGGAAAGTCAACCTTAATGAGTATATTGTATGGCTTTTATTTGGCTGACTCAGGCGAAATAAAGGTTTTCGGTAAACAATATAAATTCAAGGATTCTCATCAGGCAATCAAGTCTGGCATTGGTATGGTGCACCAGCACTTCATGTTGGTGGATAATTTCACTGTTCTTGAGAATGTAATTTTAGGCAGCGAAGGCGGGGCCCTATTGCATGATGGATTAACTGCGGCAAGAAAAGAGTTGACAAGGCTAGGTGAAGAGTACGGCCTAAAGGTCGACCTAGATGCAACTATTGATTCATTATCTGTAGGCTCTCAACAGAGAGTTGAAATTCTAAAAGCGTTATACAAGGGTGCAAAAATACTAATTTTAGACGAGCCAACTGGAGTTCTTACGCCACAAGAAGCTCAAGATCTGTTTAGAATATTTATAGCACTAAAAAAAGAAGGCGTAACCATAATACTCATAACTCATAAACTACATGAGATACTAAATGTTACCGATAATGTATCAGTAATGAGGGGCGGAGAAATGGTAGCTCATCGAGAAACATCAAATACCAACCGCGAAGAATTAGCGCAATTAATGGTGGGAAGGAAGGTCTTATTTAAGGTAGACAAGCTTAAGAAAGATATCGGTGAAGTTTTACTAAAGGTCAGCAATCTTAGTATACGTGATAAGAATAATACATACCGCCTACGGGACGTTAGTTTTGATGTTCATGCTGGAGAGATTGTTGGAATTGCAGGAGTCTCAGGTAATGGTCAGAGCGCTCTACTTGAATCACTATCAGGAATAATTCCTGTTTCAGAAGGATACATTGAAGTTCTTGGTCATAGAATGGACTCTGACAATTTGATTTATCCTGACAAACTCAGAGAATACGGATTATCACATGTACCAGAAGATCGACAAAGAATGGGCCTTATAAGTGAGTTCACTGCAAGCGAAACCTCAATTATTGGCTATCATAACGACAAAACAATTAACTCTAGAGTAATTCTAAATAATACAAAAGTCAAATCAAATTGCGGAAGCTTGATGGCTGACTTTGATGTTAGGCCGAACAATCCTAAATTACAATCAGAAAGCTTTTCTGGAGGAAACCAACAAAAACTAATTCTGGCTAGAGAATTTAATCGCGACCCTAAAATATTACTTATAGGTCAACCAACACGTGGGGTTGATATTGGTGCAATAGAGTTCATTCACAAAAGAATTATAGCTATGCGTGACTCTGGTAAGGCTGTCCTTTTAGTGTCAGTAGAGCTAGAAGAGATTATGTCTATAAGTGACAGAATTGTTGTGCTCTGTGATGGGCAAGTAAGCGGTCGTATTGATAGTAAAGATGCAAATGAACGTACATTAGGCTTGATGATGGCAAATGCATTTAATACATCTGATAATATTGAACCATTAACCACGTAATACACCTTATATACAAATGAATCGCAACTCTCGTATAAATTGGATTAACAGACTGTTATTACCGCTACTAAATGTTCTAACCGCATTTATTGCAACTGCATTTGTTTTTGTATTTATTGACGTTGACCCTATTGAAGCCACAGAAATATTATTGTATGGAGCATTCGGTTATCAAGAGGGCATTGGATACACTCTCTATTACGCTACAAATTTTATTTTTACAGGTTTGGCAGTAGCTGTTGCCTTTCATGCCGGTCTCTTTAATATAGGCGGAGAGGGACAAGCTTATATTGGAGGCCTAGGAACATCACTTGTAATACTTATGATAGACCCCAATACTAGTCCTCTCATATTCATATCTGGAAGCATTCTAGGTAGCCTAATATTTGGCGGTCTATGGGCCCTAATTCCGGCATACCTTCAAGCCTATCGTGGTAGCCATATTGTAATAACAACCATAATGTTTAACTTTTTGGCATCTTCGCTTATGGTGTACTTGTTAGTTAATGTTCTAAGGCAGACAGGACAAATGACACCTGAAAGTCAATTATTTCCACAAAATTCTTGGTTACCATTTATTCACAATATTGCCGAAAATATTGGATTTACAATAGAGGAGTCTCCACTAAATATTTCTATATTTGTGGCCTTATTTTTCTCAATATTAGTTTGGATATTTATTTGGCATACTCGTTGGGGTTATGCTATACGTGCAACAGGATTAAATAGCACTGCAGCACTCTATGCTGGCATAAAACCTAAACGCATTATCATTCTTTCAATGTGTATATCTGGAGCTCTCGCAGGGCTTGTTGGAATAAATGAGCTTGCAGGATACCAGCATAGACTAATTATGGACTTTCATTTTGGTTACGGTTTCGGTGGTATTGCTGTAGCATTGATGGGCAGAAATCACCCTATAGGTATCATAATTGCAGCAATACTTTTTGGCATCCTATATCAGGGTGGTGCAGAGTTAGCTTTTGAAATGGATAATATATCTAGAGACATTATCGTTGTAATGCAAGCTCTTATAATTTTATTTTGTGGCGCCCTACAGTACATGTATAGACCCTGGTTAATTCGAATCCTAGCACCCATAGAAAAGGCATCGTGATGGAAGACTTATTGTTAACATTTATACTAACTTTAGATGCAGCAATAAGGGTATCAACCCCTCTCATACTAGCATCTATGGCTGGATTGTTTGCAGAACGTTCTGGCGTTGTAGATATTGGCCTTGAGGGAAAAATGCTAGCGTCAGCATTCGCTGCTGCTAGTGCCGCGACTATACTTGGGTCTCCATGGTTAGGGCTATTAGCAGGTATTTTAGTTTCATGTGCACTATCTATGCTGCATGGTTTTGCATCCATTACTCACCGTGGTGACCAGATTGTAAGCGGTGTTGCAATAAACATTTTAGCGGCCGGGCTATCAATAATTCTAGGTCTAGCATGGTTCGAGCAAGGTGGACTCACTCCAACATTAACAAGTGACCAGAGATTTTTATCTTTAACTTTACCAGGCATTGAACTGATTAACAATATCCCGCTTATAGGTACAATTTATCGAGAGCTATTAAGTGGTCACAATATAATTGTGTATGCAGCATTTATTATAGTACCAATAGTTTGGTGGATAGTATATAGAACCCAATTTGGTCTGCGTCTACGTGCAGTCGGAGAGAATCCGAAAGCTGTTGATACTGCAGGCCTATCAGTTAATAAACTTCGTTATAAGGCTTTACTGGTTGGAGGAGTGTTATGTGGTATTGCTGGAACGTACTTGAGTGTAGCACATAATGCCCAATTCACTCGTGACATGACAGCAGGACAAGGTTTTATTGCTTTAGCTGCATTAATATTTGGCAAATGGAAGCCGTACACTGTGTTATCGGCATGCTTGCTGTTTGGATTCCTTGATGCATTAGCTGTACGCTTACAAGGTGTTGTCATACCAGGTATAGGTGAAATTCCTGTACAATTAATTGAGTCTACACCGTATTTATTAACAGTGATACTGTTGGCTGGATTTATTGGCAGGGCTGTACCTCCTAAATCGGTTGGTGTGCCATACATAAAAGAACGATAAACATGACAAAATCAAACCACATCTATACTTTGAAAAATGCTATGGGAAATGCATACGCACCATATTCCAAATACCATGTAGGCGCTCTAATTATTTCTGATAATGGTAATCAATATACTGGATGTAACGTTGAGAATGCAAGCTATCCCCAAGGCCAATGCGCAGAGTCAGGTGCTATTGCCGCTATGGTAGTAGCGGGAGACAAGCAAATTAAACATATATATATAATGAGCGAGGACAAAGAAGGCGCCACTCCATGCGGAGGATGCAGACAGCGCATACGTGAATTCTCCAACTCAGAAACTTTAATATCCCTTTGTTCAAGTGAAGAAATAATAAAAACTATGGGAATTTCTGACTTACTTCCGCACTCATTTGGACCGGAGCACTTAGCATAATCAAAATACATAATTGTTAAAAAAACAACTTATTGATTTAATCAATTATATATATACCTTAGCATGCTAATATTATGGATATATACTACTGATACCTAACAAAATTACCAATGAAAAAAAGCTCTATCAATTCTGTAACTAGAAATCCAGGCTTGGAATTTCAACAAGATATTTTTTCTAAAATACGAATAAATCGTAGCGCAGTTGAAAAAAGATGTTCAGATTATTCTGTCCGTAGAAGTATAAAAAAACAAAATCAAGCAGCCTGGTTAATGAAGGTTATTAGCCTTATCGACCTAACCACACTCTCAGGCGACGATACCGATGCGCGTGTAAGGAGGCTGTGCAGAAAAGCAATTAGCCCTTTAAATAAAAAACTGGTTGAAGATCTATCTATTGAATCTCTCGAACTTTCCACTGCTGCTGTTTGTGTATATCACGACATGCTACCTGCAGCAAAAAAAGTGCTTGAGGGTCATGATATTAAATTAGCTGCAGTATCTACGGGCTTCCCGGCCGGCCTATCTCCTCTACCACTTAGACTTGAAGAAATCAATTACTCCGTAGAAGCAGGTGCAGATGAGATTGACATTGTTATTAGTAGACGTCTAGTTTTAGAGGGAAAATGGAATCAACTGTATGATGAAGTTAAATCATTCAGAAAGGCGTGTGGAAAAGCCCACTTAAAAACGATTTTAGCAACGGGTGACCTAGGAAACTTAAACAACATTGCGAAAGCCTCACAAGTTTGCATGATGGCTGGGGCTGACTTTATCAAAACCTCTACAGGCAAGGAGCCAACAAATGCTACTCTGCCGGTTAGTCTAGTAATGGCAAGAATGATAAGAGATTATTATGAAAGAACCGGATATAGGATTGGCTTTAAGCCGGCAGGAGGTGTGAGCGATAGTAAAACTGCGCTACAATATATGATTATGATTGAAGAGGAACTAGGGCGAAGATGGTTAGAGCCTGACCTATTAAGGTTTGGTGCATCAAGTTTGTTAGCCGATATTGAACGTCAGCTAGACCACTTCAGTAGTGGCTACTACTCAACCTATTACCGACACCCGATAGCCTAGGAGGAATTAATGACATTGATAGAATCTTTTAATAAGCTCGACTATAGTCAGGCCATGGAATCTGACTCTATTGCGCTGGAATGGCTCAAACAGAATGGCAACAGATTTGGTCAATACATTGATGGAGAATTTGAAACCAATCATAAGGCCAAATTGATAGATGTTCTCTGCCCATCAAACTCAAATATACTTGCAAAAATAGAGATAGCTGACAAGTACCAAATTGATAATGCAGTAATGGCTGCCCTAAGGGCTCAGCCTAAGTGGTTTAAAGATGGAGGACATGAAAGGGCCAAGATATTATATTCACTCGCACGTTCACTCCAAAAACACGCACGACTGGCATCTGTTTTAGAGACATTAGATAACGGCAAACCCATAAGAGAAAGTCGAGATGCAGATATTCCACTAGCTATTAGGCACTTTTATTACCACGCTGGTTGGGCACAAATACAAAACTCGGAGATGTGTGACTATGAACCAATAGGCGTGGCTGCACAAATAATCCCGTGGAACTTTCCATTACTAATGCTTGCATGGAAGGTTGCTCCAGCTCTAGCCATGGGTAACTCTATAGTTATTAAGCCCGCTGAACAGACACCTCTAACAGCGATGTTATTCTCACATTTATGTCATGAAGCTGGCATACCAAAAGGCGTTGTTAACATTATTAACGGCAAGGGCGATACGGGTGCAATCCTTGCAGCTCATCCAAAAGTAAATAAAGTTGCATTCACTGGCTCAACAGCAGTAGGACGTGAAATACGTAAATCCACTGCAGGACAAGGCAAAAAATTAACTCTAGAACTTGGCGGTAAGTCTGCTTTTATTGTTTTTGACGATGCCGACCTAGACTCTACAGTTGAGGGCCTAGTTGATTCTATTTGGTTTAACCAAGGAGAAGTTTGTTGTGCAGGATCGAGGCTTCTAGTTCAGGCTGGGATTGAAGATCAACTCCATAAAAAAATAAAGCGGAGGATGCAAAAGCTGACTTCAGGCGACCCTCTCGATAAGTCAATAGACGTAGGCAGTCTTGTTAGCAAAGTACAATTTCAACAGGTTGATAGTATAGTACAAAGTGGTCTTAAAAAAGGTGGGGAGTTGTACCAGCCTACCTCTTCCAAACCAGAAAATAACTACTATCCGCCTAGCCTAATAACAGATATAGATTCAAGTCACCCATTGGCGCAAGAAGAAATATTTGGCCCAGTTCTCGTATCCATGAGTTTCCGAACTCAAGCAGAAGCGATAGAACTAGCTAACAATACTAGGTACGGTTTAACTGCAAGTGTTTGGAGCGAAAATATAAACAGAGCTATGGATGTAGCTCCAAAAATAAAGGCCGGTGTAGTTTGGATTAATACTCACAATAGGTTTGACGCAACGTGTGGTTTTGGAGGCGTAAAGGAGTCTGGATTTGGGCGTGAGGGCGGAAAAGAAGGGTTATACGAATACCTTAAACCAAAAAAACTTGTAGTTAATAAAATCACTAAAGCTACAAAAGTAGATAAAAAGCAAAATAACAAAAACTCAATAGACAGAACATTAAAGTTCTACATTGGTGGGAAGCAGGTAAGGCCTGATAGTGGTTATAGTGTAGCCACATATCTTGCAGATTCCAGTTTAGCAGCATGGACTGGAGACGGCAATCGAAAAGATATTAGAAATGCTGTTAACTCAGCACACAAGGCTAACAACTGGAGTTCACAGACAGCACATATGCGAGCTCAAATTATTTATTATTTAGCTGAAAACTTATCAATTCGTAAGGATGAATGGGTTGAAAAATTGCAATTATCTTGTGGTATAAATAAAAATAGCTCTTTAACTGAATTTAATGCTAGTATTAGTAGGTTGTTTAGTTACGCAGCGTGGGCTGATAAATACGATGGTTTAGTACACAACGCTCCATATCGTGGTGTCACTTTGGCTATTCCAGAATCTGTTGGTATAATTGCGCAGATTGCTCCAGACTCACAACCACTTCTTAACTGTATTTCTCTAATAGCTCCTGCGATTGCTATGGGGAATTGTGTTGTTTTTATTCCAGGCGAGAGTAATGCAAATATTGCTCTAGAGCTTATTCAGGTAATCGAAACATCCGACATACCGTCTGGCGTAATAAATATAGTAAGTGGAAATAAAACTGAGTTGGCTGAGCAATTAGCTGGCCATGCTGATGTTGACTCTATATGGTGTTGGGCTGACAAAGACACTATAAAAATGGTTGAATCAACAAGTGCTGGAAATCTGAAACGTGTCTGGTGCCATGAAAACAATGACCGTGATTGGACTATTCAGGGGCAAGGCGAGGGGCCAGAGTTTCTACGCCAAGCTACCGAAATAAAAAACATTTGGATTCCATACGGTGATTAACATGAATAAAACTTTTTTGCCTCAAGAAATAATAAGGAAGAAGCGTGATGGCAAGAGTTTAAACGATTCGGAAATAAAGTTTTTGGTTACAGGAATTTGTGACCTGACTTTGACTGATGCTCAGCTTGGAGCATTCGCTATGGCTGTATTTCATAATGGCATGAGTATGGACGAAAGAGTCAGTCTCACAAACCACATGATGAATTCTGGAAAAGTTCTTCAGTGGAAAGATTTGGATTTAGATGGCCCTGTAGTTGATAAGCACTCTACTGGAGGAGTTGGGGATAAAGTAAGCCTTGTGCTTGCACCGATTGTTGCCGCATGTGGTGCATACATACCAATGATATCAGGTCGAGGCTTGGGGCACACCGGTGGAACATTAGACAAACTATGCAGCATACCTGGATACAACCCAGCACCCGACGAGGCCTACTTTAAAAAAACTGTGCAAAAGGTTGGCTGTGCGATTATAGGACAGACGTCTGAGCTAGCACCGGCAGACAGAAGATTCTATGCCACCAGAGATATAACTGCTACCGTTGAATCAATCAGCCTTATCACTGCATCAATTCTATCAAAAAAACTAGCTTCAGGCCTAGATGCACTAGTTATGGATATCAAGACTGGGAATGGTGCGTTTGCTGATGACTTTAAAATGGCACAGGAACTAGCAAGAAGCATTACCGATGTAGCAACAAGTTCAGGAGTTCCTACTCGATGTCTTATTAGTGACATGAATCAAGTATTAGGCCATAGTGTCGGTAATGCGGTTGAGATTGTTGAGTGTATTGATTTTCTTGTTAACCCGTCTAAGGCTGACCAAAGACTACTAAATCTTACTATAGGTCTGGCTTCCAACATGTTACAAATAAGTGGCATAGAATTAGATTTAAAGTCTGCAGCTAATAAAGCTATAGAGGCGCTAAATAGTGGCCAAGCTGCAGAAGTATTTGCACACATGGTTGACTCACTTGGTGGGCCGAAAGATTTGCTCCAAAAGCCAAAAAAATACCTCAAACCTATGAAAGTAATTAGCCCAATTGAGTCAAAAAAATCTGGCTTCATTTCTGCTATGAATGTTCGTGATATTGGCATGAGCATGGTGTCTATGAATGCTGGCAGAACTAAAGCATCTGACACTATAGATTATGGTGTTGGATTAACTAATATGGTGCAAATTGGTCAACTTGTGGAAAAAGGCCAAGCACTTGCATTTGCACATGTACACAATGATGATGACGCCTTAATTTTGCAACAACGTATTAATCAAGCGATCAGCATTACTGATAAGCCGCCAAATGAAAATCCTTTAGTCTATCAAACATAAAACACAATAAAATATACACATGAATAGGGCAATTATATTAGTGCTAGACTCTCTAGGTATTGGTGCAAGTGATGATGCATACAAGTACGGTGACGAGGGTTCTGACACTCTAGGGCACATCGCAGAATATTGTGCGGCAGGCAAGGCAGACAATAACATTAGAGCTGGGGCACTTGATATCCCTAACCTGCAAAGACTCGGCTTGGTAGCTGCAGCAAACAGTAGTCGTGGCAAAGAGATGCCAGTATTACAAAATATAACGCCGCAGTCTGCTTATGGCTTTGCTAGCGAGGTTAGCGTAGGCAAAGACACTCCGAGCGGACATTGGGAGATGTGTGGGCTGCCTGTACCTTTTCAGTGGGGCCTATTCCCTGATACAGATGAATGCTTCCCATCTGAACTGATGACTGAGCTAGTTTCTAAGGGTAATCTTGATGGAACACTGGCTAATAAGCATGCCTCTGGAACTACTGTATTACAAGAATTTGGAGAAGAGCATATTAACTCAGGTATGCCTATATGCTACACATCGGGTGACTCAGTTTTTCAGATTGCCGCTCATGAAAAGCATTTTGGACTTGAGCGCCTTTACAGTCTCTGCGAGATTGCTAAGAAACTGGTTGATCCACTGAATATTGCTAGAGTGATTGCTAGGCCATTTATCGGTGAAAATGTACAGAGCTTTGAGCGTACCTCTAACCGTCGTGATCTTACAACCCCACCAATAGGTAAAACTCTTTTAGACCACATAAATAGTGCAAATGGCTCGGTAGTGTCTATCGGTAAGATTAGTGATATATTCGCGCACCAAGGTATAACTTACAAAGTAAAGGGTGATTCAAATATGCTACTAGTTGATCAACTACTAGACCAAATGGCTAAAGTAAAAGATGGGTTGTTGTTTGTCAATCTGGTTGACTTTGACAGTAAATACGGACACCGCAGAGATGTTCCTGGGTATGCACATGCATTAGAACAGTTGGATGCAAGAATCCCAGAAATTGAGGCGCAACTTAGGAGCAATGACTTAGCCTTGATAACTGCTGACCATGGTTGTGATCCGACCTGGCCTGGTAGCGATCATACTAGAGAGAATGTTCCTGTAGTTTTTTTCGGCAACAACATTAAGCAGCATGATATAGGAAAGAGAAGTAGCTTTGCTGACATGGGTCAAACCATAGCGGAGCACCTAGGAGTAGAGAAACTTGATTATGGAAATGCCTGTAACTTATAAGTAACATTAATAGAAAATATCCTAATGCAAAAAGAGATACTAAAAATACCAAAAGTTGAACTTCACAGCCACCTTGAGGGAACAATCCCCCCATCACTGGTTCGTAAAATTGCAAAACGCAACAATATAACCTTAAAAGAAGGGTTATTTACAAATGAAGATACTTTCGCATGGGTAGACTTTGTTGCTTTTTTACAGGCTTACGACGAGGCTAGCTTTTGTTTGCGTAAGTCGATTGACTACGAAGACATAACATATGAATACTTTAAGTCATGCGCGATTGAAGGCGCTATATATGCTGAAACTTTTATATCTCCAGACCACGCGGCGGCGGTTGGGATAAGCTATGAAGATATGATAAACGGGTGCGCCAATGGAATCGATAGAGTTGAGAAGGAGTTCGACTTTATTGGTAGATTAATTATAAGTTGTGTCAGACATCTTGGGCCTGATCAGGCAACACAAGTAGCTATATTGATGGTTGAGAACCCTCACCCTTATGTTGTAGGTTTTGGTATGGGTGGAAACGAATCAATGTACACCATGGCAGACTTTGCTCCAGCATATAACATTGTTTCAGAGGCAGGATTTTCCTCTACAGTTCACGCTGGAGAGGTGTGCGGCCCAGAAAGCGTTTGGGATGCAATTAGACACCTCTCCGTCTCTAGAATAGGTCACGGTGTTCGTAGTGTAGAGGATCAGAAATTATTAATAGAACTTGCAAACCGAAATATTGCACTTGAGGTTTGTCCTGGAAGTAATTTAGCACTAAATGTTTACCCTAACTGGGAAACTCACCCGTTACAACAAATTATTGATGCGGGAATCAGCGTGAGTTTAAATTCAGACGATCCTCCTTTCTTTAACACTAGTGTTGGTGCGGAATATCAAAATGGGGCTAGTTTTTTTAATCTCAACTCAAAAAAATTGTGCGAAATTTCAACAATGGCTATAGAAGCTGCCTTTATTGAAGATAAAATCAAATCTAAGCTGTTGTTGAAGATTCCCAAGCACAACTAGCTACTTAAGATTTTTTTGATATTATTTCTACTCGAAATGAGACGTCACATCCTGCCAATGGATGATTAAAGTTTACCGTTATATCGTCATCATCTATCCTATCAATACATCCCACATACGAATCTCCTGTAGGGGTATTAAACTCTACAACAGCGTTTAATTCGAGCGATATGTCTGAAGAAAACTCAGAACGATCCATTATCTGAATAGCTTCATCATGAATAGGCCCGAACGCATCATCGGATGTGAGCAGAAAGGTTTGCAGTTTTCCTACTTCAGCTTTAACAACACAAGCCTCTAGGCAGCGGTCTAGCTGACCATCACCGACCTTAAATTTAAAAATTTCATTTCCTGATTCATCGACTAGAGCACCATTGGAGTGGGAAAGTTTATACAAGATTTCATATATAGCCACTTTAGTTTATTCTTGCTAAAATTTACTGGTGTGTAAAATAATATTTTATTAATTGGCGCAAAGTGCACTTAATATTTTATGGACTCTTGTAGGCAGCTCGGACCTATTAACTATCATATCTATAGCGCCCTTTTCAAGTAAAAACTCACTACGTTGAAAACCCTCTGGTAGCTCTTCTCGCACAGTTTGCTCAACAACCCTTGGGCCTGCAAAACCTATAAGTGCATTCGGTTCTGCAATATGTATATCACCCAACATTGCAAAACTAGCGGATACCCCTCCCATTGTTGGATCAGTTAATATAGATATAAATGGTATTTTTTTGTCGGCCAATAACTTAACTGCTAGCGCAGTTTTTGCCATCTGCATTAATGAAAATAACCCCTCCTGCATGCGCGCCCCACCAGAAGCAGAAAAGCAAATTAGTGGACTATTTGTTTTTATGCTCTCTTGAACTGCACGAACAAACTTTTCACCAACAACAGAACCCATAGAGCCGCCCATGAACTTAAATTCAAATGCAGCAACAACAACTTGCATACCTTTTAGTGTTCCCTTCTTGACAATTAAAGCGTCCCTTTCGTTTGTATTTTTTTGTGCAGCTACATACCTATCTCTATATTTTTTTTGGTCCTTAAATTTAATAGGGTCAATTGACTCGAGTTCTTTGGCAATTTCTACTCTTCCATTAACATCTAAAAAACTATTTATCCTTTCCCTAGCAGAGATACGCATATGGTAATCACACTGAGGGCATACATAAAATCGCTGCTTAAGCTCCTCTTCATAAAGTGTTGTTTCGCATTCGGGACATTTACTCCACAAACCTTCAGGAATATTCTTCTTTACTACGCTTGTGATTGATGGGAGTATTTTTTCTAACCAACTCATAGTTCCGCCTTAGCTTTAATTAATAGCACTCGAGATCTCATTAGCAAAATTTGCTACTTTTTTTATCATTTTATCCTTATGATCCGCGTGTTTTTCAATAAATGATACAATTGATGAACCTACAATAACAGCATCTGCTGATTTAGAAACTGCTTTCGCTGTTGACGCGTCCTTAATTCCAAATCCAACGCCAAGTGGCAAGTCTACGTATTTTCTAATTCTTTTTAGATGATGATTGACAGAATCAATATCTAAATTTCCAGCACCAGTCACTCCCTTTAAAGAGACAAAGTACACAAAACCTGATGCAAGCTTAGCTAATAACTTAAGGCGATCATCTGTAGTAGTAGGAGCAACAAGAAAAATAAAATCTACACCAACGCTATCTAAAAATTCTTTTAAATCATGCGCCTCTTCAGGTGGCATGTCGACTACTAGCACCCCATCAACTCCACACTCAAGCGCTTGGTTGGCAAAATCCTCATAGCCAAAAACTTCTATTGGGTTTAAATAACCCATGAGCACAATTGGTGTGTAGTTATTAGACTTTCGAAATTTTTTGACAAGAGCTAATACATCACGAAGACTAACATTATCTGCTACTGCTCTGTCATGTGACTTCGCAATTACTGGCCCATCTGCCATAGGGTCAGAAAAAGGCACTCCTAGTTCAATAACGCTTGCTCCATTTTCTACTAACGAATGCATTAAATCAAAGGTATTGTTAATTCCACTATCTCCAGCAGTTATAAATGGAATAAAGGCCTTGCGCTTATCTTGCCTTAGAGATTCAAAAACTTCATTTAGACGAGACATAATAATTGTTCAAAATAGTAATTTAATAAGTTAATTTTATCATACTATGTATTTGCACTAAACTCATGCACACTATCCACTAGAGTCTTCATACTGTCTGGATTAACGTCAGGAGAAATTCCATGCCCTAAGTTAAACACGTGCCCAGTATTTCCATGATACTGTGAAAGAAGATTCTTTACCTCTGCTCGAATTTTGTCTTCAGACGCATACAATACACAGGGGTCAAGATTTCCCTGTAAGGCTACCTGGCCTCCAACTCTTGACTCTGCATCGCCTAACTCAACAGTCCAGTCTAGACCAATACCGTCGCACCCGCTTGCAGCTATCTGCTCTAGCCACATTCCACCGCCCTTTGTAAATAGTGTCACGGGTATTACCCTGCCATCATGTTGACGCTTAATGCCGTTTACTATTTTAGTCATGTACCTGAGTGAAAAATCTTCGTAACTATTTTTATTGAGTAGCCCTCCCCAAGTATCAAAAACCATAACAGAGTCAGCCCCCGCAATTATTTGACCGTTAAGGTAATCAATAATTGTGTCTGATAGCTTATCGAGTAGTTGGTGCATGTGTATTGGATTTTCGTACATTAAGCCTTTCACCTTTGAAAAGTTCTTACTAGAACCTCCCTCTACCATATATGTTGCCAACGTCCAAGGACTTCCTGTAAATCCAATCAATGGAACCCTTCCATTTAAAGCTTTTTTAATAACAGATACTGCATCTGTAACATAAGAAAGTTTTGCTCCAACATCGGGCTTTGCTAAATTTTCTATATCTGATAATCGGCTGACAGGTTTTGAAAACTTAGGCCCTTCTCCTTCAGTAAAATACAGCCCTAGATCCATTGCATCAGGGATAGTTAATATGTCTGAGAACAATATAGCAGCGTCCAAGTCAAATCTATCTAGAGGCTGCATTGTTACCTCACATGCTAAGTCTGGTGACTTACACAGGGTTAGAAAGTCTCCCGCCCTTTTTCGAGTTTCGCGATACTCAGGAAGGTATCGACCAGCTTGTCGCATGACCCAAATTGGCGTCCTTGTTACGGGTTTTTTTAATAGTGCATTGATATAGTCGAAAGACATAATATTGTATGTTTAATAGTGATTAGATGATTATATATTGAATTATTGGCACGGCTGATATTTAATATATTTCAAAGTATTTTTCATTTTTATTTACTGCTCAATAATCAAACATAAAAAAAGCCACTCAAGTGGCTTTTTTTATTTTTGTCAATTAATTTATCTTTTGAATGAAGCATAGCGAGACTTAAACTTCTCCACACGACCTGCGGTGTCCATAATTTTTTGTTTGCCTGTGTAAAAAGGGTGGCAACTAGAACACACATCTAAGTGAAGCTCGTCTTGGGTTTTTGTAGAGCGGGTTTCAAAAGAATTGCCACAACTGCACACTACCTTAATCAAATCGTAATCTGGATGAATTTCTGTTTTCATATCTATAAATATATTGTAAACCGCTAAGGCGTCGAATTATATACTATCTGATACTTTCAATGCAACCTATTTGGGCTCTCTAGACTGAGCAACACTAAAAAAAATATTCTGAAAGCACAGTAATCCATTAATAAAATACTTAATACTGATCTAGGGCTTAGCAAAGAATTACTCCTATGTTAATTTTAAAATACTACCCTTTGTGGTTATTGTTGATAATAGATGATGGTAGGTATAATAACTCAACATAATATATATGCTCACTATCTACACAATACTCTTTTACATAATTTAACAAATAAGTTTATTTATATGATTAACATTCATGGCATTATTTTGGCAGCTGGCAAGGGCACTCGTATGAATTCAGACATGCCAAAAGTGTTACACATCCTTTCAGATAAAACTCTTCTTGAGCATGTTTTAATTAAGGCTAAGAATACATGTAAACATGTACATGTGGTCTATGGCTATATGGGCGATCAAGTAAAAAAATCAGTGTCTGATAATTCTATTAATTGGGTTCATCAATCTGAACAATTAGGTACTGGTCATGCTGTGTCTCAGGTTACTCCACATATAGAGGACGATTCAATTTCACTTATTATGTATGGCGATATACCCCTAATCAAAGAGTCTACATTAAATAATTTAATTGATCAGGCCTGTATAAGTGGGCTGTCTCTTTTATCAATTGACTTAAAAGATCCTAAAGGCTATGGTCGCATTATTCGTACTGATGGCCAAATAAAAGCTATAGTTGAGCAAAAAGATGCCAACGAGAAACAGCTAAATATTAATGAGGTAAATACTGGATTTATAGCAATTAAAAGCAAATTATTAAAAAAATATTTGAAAGAAATTTCTAACCGCAATTCTCAATCTGAGCTTTACCTAACTGATATTATTGCACTAGCAGTTGATGATGGTAGAATAGTTGAATCGGTAATTACTATAGACAGGGTTGAGGTGGCAGGAGTGAACGATAAGGTGCAACTAGCTGAACTTGAAAGAGAGCTACAAAAAAAGCAATCCCTAGGTTTTATGAATCAAGGATTGACACTTAAGGACCCATCTCGGTTTGATTGCAGGGGCGCTCTTATCTTCGGCAAAGACTGCACAATTGACGTCAATGTTGTTGTCAATGGTGATGTTAAGTTAGGAGAAAATGTTTCAATATCACCTAACTGTATAATAAATAATTCTATCATAGGCAGCAATGTAGTGGTCCTCCCAAATTCTGTAATAGAGGGCTCAGTAATTGGTGATGGGGCATCAATAGGTCCTTTTGCACGCATTAGGCCGCAAACGAAAATAGGCAAGAATGCAAAAGTTGGTAACTTTGTTGAAATAAAAAAATCAAGCATAGGTAATAACTCTAAAGCTTCACATTTAAGTTACATTGGTGACACTATTATTGGGGAAAATGTGAACATAGGTGCGGGTGTAATTACTTGCAACTATGACGGTTCTAAAAAACACAATACTGAAATCAAAGACGGTGCCTTTATAGGCTCAAATTCAGAATTAATTGCGCCTGTAGTTATAGGTAAAAATGCTACAATTGGGGCCGGCTCTACGATTACAAATGACGCACCAGAAGATGCATTAACACATAGCAGAACCAAACAATCCACATTAAAAAAATGGCGCCGTCCTTCTAAAAAATAAACACCGTGCTTAAACTCCCTCGCAACGTATGGATTTTGACTTTGAGCTTGTCGCTCTTCATGTCTCTCAGTGTTTTTATTATTTTTATAGGTGGCATCATTGGCCAAGACTTAAGCCCAATAAAAAGTTTATCAACTTTGCCTGTAGCTATGATAGTGATTGGCACTGCTGTAAGTATATTTCCTATCAACTATATCATGTCGAAGATTGGCAGGAAGAGGACATTTCTCTATGTATGTACTTACACAGTAATTAATATAGCTGTAGTTATTGCTTCGTTATACCTGCATTCATTTTTGCTTTTCTGTATATCAACGTTTTTCTTTGGGGTCACCGCTGCAACAATGAATCAATTTCGTTTCGCGGCAATAGAGAGCGTTAGTAAAGAGCAAGTTGCATCGGCAACTTCGCTAGTATTACTGGGAGGATTAATTTCAGCTTTTTTGGGCCCCGAAATTGCAACATCAGGTAGAAACATATTTGAAGTTGAGTTTGTTGGTTCGTTTATGCTTCTTGCAGTTTGTTTTATTGTTGCATTCATATTGCTGAGTTTGTTCGCTCCGGCTAAAAAACTATCACTCCCTGAAGACAACTCCACAAGGAAACTAATCGAGATAATTAAGCAGCCTATTTTTATTGTAGCTATGTCTAGTGCTGCCTCGGGATATGTGATTATGAGTTATATTATGACGGCCACTCCAGTCAGTATGCATAGTATGGACGGTTTCTCTCTAGAGGACACCAAATTTGTTATTCAAAGTCATGTAATTGCCATGTTTTTACCCTCATTATTCACACCGGTTATTGTTAAGTTATTAGGTGTAAGCAGGATGATGATTACTGGAATTGTCATGTACTTTATTTGTATTGCCGTAGCTTACACAGGCCATCTATTTGAAAATTACTGGATTTCACTTGTACTTTTAGGGTTAGGATGGAATTTTCTTTTTATCGGAGGCACCACAATGTTGCCAAGATCCTATAAAGAAAATGAGAAATATAAAGTCCAAACTATTAATGACTTTCTAATTTTTGGTCTTCAAGCTTTTGCTTCTTTGTCAGCTGGTTGGTTTGTATTTACGTACGGATGGGAGGTTGTACTAATATCTGTAATTCCTATATTGTTCATTCAACTTATTATTCTTGTTTGGTGGTTAAATAGCAAAACACCTCAGTAAAATGAATAATAGAACAGCGAGTTATTAATAAATATATTCTCTGTATACCCTCTTAGTTATTTTTGTAAAAATTTCGTATGAAATAGTTTCTGCACATCTCGCTATGTCATTAATCGACACATTTTCTCCGAACATTTCAACACGATCATTTATTTTGGCTTCAGGAATACTTGAAAGATCAATAGTCAACATATCCATTGATACTCGCCCTACAATATGGGTAAAGGAGCCATTTATACACACCGGAGTTCCAGTGATGGCATGCCTTGGGTAGCCATCGCCATAACCGAATGCAACCACACCTACTGTCATTTCTTGAGGGCAAGTGAAAGTTCCTCCATAACCAATACTATCGCCTTCACTATATTTTTTTATAGAAATAATTGGAGCGGTAATAGTCATTGTGGTCAATAAATATTTATCGTGCTGATTTATATCTACAGGAGATACACCATAGAGCATTATTCCAGGTCGTATAAAGTCTTGTGACTGATGGACTTTTGTTAGAACTCCTGCAGAGTTTGAGATTGAAAGCTTGACTTTGTTTTTCTTGCTCAAAGATTTGTACAATGCATCAATTTTATGCATTTGCTCATTAGTTATCACGCTGCCAACTTCATCTGCACATGCAAAATGTGTCATCAACACAATTTCTTTAATATTGTCAGCACTAACAAGTTTTTCAAATGCATCTACAATATTATCATCTTGAAAGCCCAGTCTACCCATTCCAGAGTCGTACTTTAAGAATACTGAGAATGGCTCTTTGAAGTTAGAATTGATAATCCAATCTAGGCCCCTTTCTGAATTTACACAAATTAAAAAATTGTTGTTTTGTGCTATTTCAATTTCATCTATCTCGAACACGCCCTCCAATAATAGTATAGGGCTTCTTACACCGGACTGACGAATCTCTATAGCCTCTTCTATGCATGCGACACCAAATAAATCAACAGTACCGTCAAGATATTTAGCTACATTTACAGCTCCATGGCCGTAAGCGTTAGCTTTTACAATTGCAACTGCATAGGCACTGGGTACACATGATTTTGCATACAAATAATTATGCTTGATAGCTGATAAGTTGATTGTTGCAAACGTTTTCCTACTCATTACTGATAACGCTCTACACCCAACCCTTCCATATCGATTTGTGTGCTTTCTCCTGAAATTACCAGTGAAATCAGTTTTCCAGAGCCCAAACCCATAGTCCATCCCAAAGTACCATGCCCAGTATTTAAAAACAGATTCTTATAGGATGTCTTTCCTATAACAGGTGTACCGTCAGGAGTCATCGGGCGTAGGCCGGTCCAAAACTCATTATCTGTTGTTTCTTTAGTGGCCTTTGGAAAGATGTTGTTAATCACAAATGTGGTTATAGTTTCACCTTTAGCTGATAGTTTCTTGTCATAACCATTTAACTCCGCAATTCCAGCTACCCTAACATTGTCCCCCAGTCTCGTAATTGCCACCTTGTATGTTTCATCCAGTAGTGACCCCTGTGGAGCATCAATATCTTCCTTAACTGGCAAAGTAATTGAGTACCCCTTGACAGGATAAATTGGCAGAAAGATTCCAAGTGGCTTTAATAGTAAAGGTGAATCAGCCCCCAACGCTATAACATAGTTATCGGCTGTATAGTTGCCTGAACGGGTTTCTATGCAAGACACATTGCCGTTTAATGTTTGTATGTTATTTATTTCTACACCATATTCAAAATTAACTCCTAGTTTTTTGCACTCTTGTACCAGCTTGTTGACGAACACAAAGCAATTTGCACTTTGATCTTCAAGCAAGCGCAAACCACCCTTAATCTTATCTCTAGAATGCCTAAGGCCGGGCTCAGCTTTAATACAACCTTCCACATCTAATAATTCGTATTTAATATTGTATCTATCATAAATAGATGTATCTTTTTTACAGTCCTCTACCTGCTTATCGGTCCTATAAATTTGTAATATACCGTTATTTCTAAGCCCAAAATCAAAATCATGCTCTTCAATAAACTCTGCTACTGCCATTTTTGAGAAAGAAGAAATGCGCATCATTCTTGACTTGTTTATAGTGTACCTGTCGGCTGTACAGTTTCTTAAAAGTCTAAAGATGAACTTTATGGTTTTAAGAGATAATCTTGGATTGACAATCAATGGGGCATACTTGCTAAACATCCATTTAATTGCCATAAATGGCACCCCTGGAGCAGCCCAAGGTGACGACATAGCATACGAAAGCTGTCCAGCATTGGCATGGCTAGTGCCCATAGCTGCACTATCTTCACGGTCAATGACCGTTACCTCGTGGCCCGCCTTCGCTAAATAGTAAGCTGAACTTACGCCGATTATTCCACTACCTGCTACTAATACTTTCATAATTAATTGTTTAATGAGTCACGGGTAAGCATTATATTAGTTTTATAATTACTAAACATCACAAAACATTACGAAGCACCTAAGAAAAATATAATACGAACTCCAAGACACTCAGCTACTGACTATTTCTGCAATAACGTTTATATTGTCGCCCATATTAATAATAGAAGGATAATGCTTAGCAATAATCATGCCATCTCTAAGGGCAAAATAATCAACTGGATCATGGTTAGTGTGCTTCGTTGAATGTATTCTAGCGACAATCTCTCCATATTTTACCTCGTCGCCTAAATCAACAAATGGCTCGATAATACCATCGTGTTCAGAGCAAACAAAAGAGCGATTATCTGGCATATTAAGCTCTATTATTTGTACCTCTGGAAGAGCAATATCGCCACTCATCACTCTTGTATGTATGAGAAAGTTGTCAACTCCTCTCTTAGCAATACTGACTGTTTCAGGGGTAGTAGAGCCTCCACCACCGAGCTCTGTTGTGACAAATAATTTACCCATAGACTCTGCATGTGTGTCATACATGTTCGCGGCATCCATCTCTAGCATTTTCACATAGTATGGGGCACCAAAAGCTTTGGCAGCAAGTTCACATTCTGCATCCTGTTTAGCGTCGCTAAGCACATGTGATGCTGAAAATGGGACAAGGTTTAATGTTTTGCCGCCTGAATGAATATCCAAAACCACGTCCGCCATTGGTAGCAGTATTTTTGAGAAATAATCTGCTATGATTTGTGTCACTGTCCCGTCAGGTCTTCCAGGGAATGCTCGATTCATGTTTACATTGTCAATTGGTGAGACTCTGTCCCCAGAAAGAAAGGCTGGAAAATTCATTGCTGGGATTATAATTACCCGCCCACTGATATTGTCGATGTTTGTTCTTGAGCATAGATTAAGTAGCGCGATTGGCCCTTCATATTCATCGCCATGGTTACCTCCAGTTAACAGTGCTGTAGGCCCGTCTCCATTTTTAAACTGAGTTACAGGTATCATTATGGATCCCCATGCAGAAGTGTTTGATGAATATGGAATCTTAAAGAAGCCGTGCTGTATCCCATTCGCATTAAAATCAATAGTTGATGTTGTTGGATTGTTTGTCATAAATTTCTTACCTTATTAATAACTTTCTGGGCACGTTAGAAAGACACTCTCCCCCTGTTGTTCCAACACGAACACTCTCAGTCATCTCGAAACCCCAGTCTTCAAACCAGATTGCAGGCATAAAATGAAAAGTCATATTTTCTTGTAGAACTGTATCATCCGTTCCTCGAAGACTCATTGTTCTTTCACCCCAATCAGGTGGATAACTAAGGCCGATAGGATAGCCGCATCGATTACTTTTTTCATACCCATGCTTTTTAAGTGTAGCTGTAAAGTTATCTGAGATTTGAGCGCATGTATTGCCAGGCTTAAACATCTCAATTGCATTTTCAATGCACTCATTAATCACCTTTTCAATGTCTAAGTATTGTTGGGGAGGCGATCCCAAATATAGCGTTCTTGAGCAAGGACAGTGATACCTTGCGTAGGCACCCGCTAACTCTAAGAACATACCCTCATTATTGTTTAATGGTTGGTCATTCCACGTCATATGGCATGCTGCGGCTTCCTCTCCAGCGCCAATAAGAGGGACGATTGAGGTATAGTCGCCATAATGACCTTGATTGCCTTGAACTCCTGCATGCATTATTTCAGCAACTAGATCGTTTTTTCTCATTCCAGGTTCTGCAACCTTCATGACACGTTCATATACACCCTCAATCACCTTTCCTGCTCTCTTCATATAGATAATTTCAGCTTCAGATTTAACTGCTCTTTGCCAATTAACGAGCCCTGTTTGATCTATAAAAGTTGAGTCAGGTAGGCAACTGTATAAAGATTCAGCAGCTCTTGCTGAAAAATAGTAGTTATCTTTTTCAAGGCCAATTATATTTTTATCCAGGCCCTTCTCTATTAAGATGGCTGCTAGGAATTCCATCGGGTGAAGATCATCACTCATGACATATTCATCAGGATATGACAATATATTACCAATTTCTAAGTCTGTAGTGAACTCAGCACCTTTGGAGTCAATACCTCTGCCGTACCAAAAAAGCTCGCCATTGGTCGTAATAATTACACATTGGTGAACATAAAAAGACCAGCAATCATAGCCTGTCAACCAATTCATATTGGCAGGGTCGTGTACAACCATAACATCGACACCTCTCTCTATCATCGCTTTACGAGTTTTATTTTGCCTAGAAACAAACTCTGATGACTCAAATTTTCTTCTAGAATCCAGCATTCAATATAAAATTATGTTCTCAGAAAATCCCGTATATTACACATAAATCTATACAATGTCACTATTAGTGATTTTATTAATATATTAAAAATAATTAAGCCCATAGTATGATTAACTCGAACTACAAAATTAATAGGTTAAGAGTTAATAGTGAGATTGATTCTAATGTTCCAAAAGTGGGTATGATCATTCTTGATACTGACCTAACCTGCGAAAGAGACTTTGCCAGAATGAAGTCTGAGCATAATTCAAACTTTGACTTGTACTATAATCGTGTTACTTTTGAAAACCCTATGACAGTAGAAAGTTTAACCGCTATACTGCCACGACTACCTGAAGCTGCAAGACAAATATTACCTGGAATTACTTTAGACGCTGTGGTATTTAATTGCACATCCTCCTCTGCGCTACTAGGCGACATAGCTGTGATTTCTGCACTCTCTTCAGCCTCTAATAATACATTCACCACTGCTTCCGCCGTAGTATCGCAAATGAAAAAAGCAAACGTGAAAAATATCAGTATGCTGTGCCCATATCCTAAAAGTGTTAGTACTGGTCTAGCTGATTATTTTTACTCGTGTGGGTTGAACGTAACCTCACTCACGTATCTAGATATTGAAGACGATAGAGATGTAGCTAATATTGGTGCAAAAAATATTATTGACTCAGCATTAAAAGCCATGAGCCCAGATTCAGATGCACTATTTATTTCTTGTACCGCCCTAAGATCTGCAGAGCTTGTAGAAAAGTTAGCTAAGATAACCAAGAAAAAAATATTCACTAGTAATTATTCAACCTTCAGACACCTTGAGTCGGTATTGGGAAATAGCCTTTAACAGGAGCTAAAATGGGTTATGTATTTTCTACAATAGCTGTTGCACTGTGGGCGTTTAATTTTATTATAGCTGTTATAGCTAACAATCAAATATCGGCAATTGAGCTTTCTTTTTATCGGTGGCTTGTAGCTCTAGTTATCCTTATACCATGGGTTATTAAACTAATACCCAAGATTGATATCGTCATTTCAAATTTGAAATATATTGTTATACCCGCAGTGTTCGGTGTTAGTATTTTTAATACAACACTGTATATGGCTGCACATTACACGTCATCCTTCAACCTCTCGCTTATTGGAATTAGCGCACCTATCGTAGTTATTATTATCAATAGATTTGTATTTAAAGCCCATTATTCTATAGTGCTTTGGGGTGGAGTACTCACTGCAACTATAGGAGTTTTGATGCTAATTAGTAAGGGCGATGTACATGTACTTACGGGCCTTAACTTTTCAATTGGAGATCTATTAATGCTCATATCTGCACTCTCTTGGGGGGTATATACAGTAACACTAGAACACAAGAAGCCAACGATTTTTACTCAGATTGAATATTTAGCCCTAATCGTTGTTTTCGGTTTTTTTCTATTAATTCCAGCCTTTTATTGGCAAGTTAGCAGCCATGGATACAGCCAGTACAATTCAGAGGTATTTTTTATGATACTGTATTTAGGCGTTTTCCCTTCTGTGGTGTCTTTTTATAGCTGGAATAAGTCAATTGAAAAAATAGGAGCAACTCAGACCGGCGCAACATATTACTTCATACCTGTTTTTGTGTTTATTTATAGCAGTTTATTGCTTGATGAGAAGATAACTTATCTTGCACTAGTAAGTTTTGTGTTGATATTTTCAGGATTGATAATAATACACTTCACTAGGAATACTGCACAAAAAAGAGGCATTTAATCCAGTAGACCCCTTACAGCCTCTCTGACTCCATGGCGTTTTACATTTTTACTCAAATCTTTGCCAAAATTTATGTGAACCTCCCTCCTCAAAAAGAAGTAACCGTTAGAGTTTTCATCTCTAGGGGTTTTAGAAAATACGCTACCGCACATATTGTTCACAGCAAAAGGTATGACAACTATATCTGTACTTGTGCCGCTTAAAATTTTTTCAAATCCGCGCTTAAATTCAAGCAACTCGCCAGTCCTTGAAATCTCACCCTCAGGAAATATTCCAACAATATGTTTAGCTTCTAGGGCATCAATAACACTCTCAAGAGCCCTTCTACTATTCGAGGGCTTGACACAAATTATTTTCACCGCATTCCAAAACCATTTTAGTATTGGAATATTGTAAAAATCCTCATGCATTACAAAGTGTATTGCTCTAGAGGTTGCCCATTGGGCGAACACCCAATCTATGTAGCTCACATGGTTGCCCAGTAAAAGCACTGGTCCATTTGTGGGTATATTTTCAATGCCGCTAATTTTTATACGATATCGTAACCCAAAAACGACAATGACTAACCAACGCCTCACTACTTGTAACTTGACTTAAGTTTAATTAAAACTGAGCTGAAGCCCACAACAGCAATAACTGCATTCATGTAAAGTATATACTCACTGTTAACGTTGAGTGATGCCACAGTAGCGCTTATAATTAAAAAAACTAGCATCAGTGAGTTTTGTATCCAATTTTTTCCAGCTAAAACGCTTCCCAATTTGTCTAGCTCAGTATTCTCTTGTATAAGCGCATTGAAAGGGACTATGCACATTCCTGCTCCTAGTCCGAATAGAAAAATGTCACTTGCAACCATTACTAATATCAGTTTTATAGGCTCACCCATTCCAATTTCAACGTAGCTGCTTGTTAGCACATCTGACAAAGAGAGAAGGGGCAACAGGGTTGATGCTACAACTATCAGTGCTGAACCTGTATAAATATTGTTAACTTTAATTGCATTTTGGCTTCTACGGCCAGATAAATAAGCGCCTATCATGATGCCTATAATTGAAAGGGCTAACATAGCCTGCACCAATAACGGGCTATCAATTCCGAGGTTAACTTTGGCGTGTGCTGGGAATACAGCAATTAAGTTTTGTGATATAGCCCAAAACATTGCTGTTCCTAATATTGAGTACCATGTCACCTTGTTGATTCGTAATTTATGTATATTTTTTCTAAAGTAATATCCACTCACAATCTTTCTAATAGATAACGCTGCAGTAGAAAATTTAGTTTCATAAAAACGAACCCCAAAAGTGGCAAGCCACTCGAACACAGACATAGCTACTAAGAGCCACCCGACTGGGGCCACTAATAGCACTATATCTTCTGGTGTTGAGTATTGCTGTGAATCCAAATAAGATTCAAATAAAAAAGAAAAGAACACTGTTCCTAATAGGATAGAAGTCAGCGTGATGGCCATCACATAAGCGTTACCCACACTTAGCCCTTTTTTGCCTAAACACTCCTTAATGTATCCATATTTTGCTGGAGAATAAATAGCGCTCTGTATTGCAATCAGCAATGTAAATCCGAACGCCCACACATACTCACCCTGGTAATATGAATAAGTAATTCCTAGAGTAATCAGTACCGCTGCGAACGCACTCCAACGCATAATTGTTGGTTTAGCAAACCTGTCTGACAGGTAACCGGATAAGGTAAAAAACAGGACAAATGGCAACAACACTAAACCATTAACTAGTGTTGTTAATATGATTTGTGTTTGCTCATCATAAATTTTAAATATAGTATTTTGTATTGTAATCTTGTGCCCTAAGTCTACAAAGGCGTTAATAAACAAAACAACTAAATAAATTGTAAAAACGCCAGACCTTTCCTTAAGAGTAACACTTGAATTTGTCATAATTCTGTAAGAATATAAATTTAATCAATCGTATTATGACAGAATATTTATCCTCTCAAATAATAATATTATTTCGTAAAATCTAGAAACACAATTCTACTAGATAGATTAAAAAATAATTATTGACAATAATATATTATTGAAATAATATGTTTGCCGTAGCATTTACTATTTAGTCAATCTAATTAATTGTTTGTGGGGGTCTACCTAATGTCGACAAAAAGAGCTAAAAGAACTGGCGGCAGGGCAGGAAAAATTGCCCACAGAAAAACGATATCTCAAATAGAAGCACCTAAATTTTTAACTCGCAATATTCCTTGCTATGATTTACTAAATGAAGATGAGTTGGTTCGTATCGAAGACCATGCTGAATGGATACTTAAAGAGAAAGGTATTGAGTTTTGGGATGATGATGAAACTCTAGAGCTGTTCAAGGTGGCTGGCGCAACAGTTAAAAAAAATACAGTATTTTTTGATAAAGGGCACGCAAGAGACTTATGTAAAACAGCCCCAAGAGAGTTCGAAATGCATGCAAGAAACTCTAAAAGATCAACTATCTTTGGTGGTAATAGGCTTGTTCTGGGTCCAGCATATGGGTCCCCTTTTGTGTACGACTTAAAGAGAGGAAGAAGACAGGGAACAATGGAAGATTTTAATAATTTAGTTAAACTTACCCATATGACTCCCTGGCTTCACCACACAAGCGGCACTGTTTGTGAGCCAGTAGACATACCAGTCAATAAGAGGCACTTAGATATGGTTTACTCCCATATCAAATATTCTGATAAACCTTTCATGGGTTCTGTCACTGCCCCTGTGCGTGCAGAGGATTCGATAAAAATGGCCCGTATTGTTTTTGGTGAAGAGTTCATGAATTCAAACTGTGTAATTCAGGGAAACATAAACGTTAATTCACCCCTAGTTTATGACAACACCATGACCGGAGCATTGAAGACATATGCTAGAGCAAACCAAGGTGTTGTAATCACTCCATTCATTCTTGGTGGGGCAATGTCTCCGGTGACTATGCCTGCAGCAATTGCCCAAGCACATGCTGAAACTATGGTGGGTGTCGCTTTAACACAACTAATTCGTCCAGGTTCTAGTGCTGTCTATGGTAGTTTTTTAACAACTATGGATCTCAAGTCTGGTGCGCCGACATTTGGTACGCCAGAATCTTCACTAGCCACGCTCGCGGTTGGACAGATTGCAAGAAGGCTGGGGCTCCCTTTTAGAGCTGGGGGCCATTACACAGCCTCAAAAGTTACTGATGCGCAATCAATGCAGGAGTCTGCTGACTCAATGTATCCAGCTTTTCTGGCCGGAGCTAACTTTATACATCAGGCAGCAGGATGGTTAGAGGGAGGACTGGTAGTTGGCTATGAGAAATTTATTATTGATTCTGAGCGCCTAGGCATCCTACACAGAATAGGCGAAGGCATGACTATCGATGAAAACACTCTTGCTTATAGTGCTTATCGTGAAAACTCACCTGGAGAGAATTTTTTAGGGACACAGCATACTAGTGAAAACTTTGAAAATGCTAACTTTCGTTGTGAAATGGCTGACAATAATTCTTTTGAGCAGTGGACTGAGGATGGCTCTAAAAACTCTGAGCAGAGAGCATATGAGCGCTGGAATCAGATGCTAAAGGAGTACGTTGAGCCACCTTTAGATGAGTCAATAGATGAAGAGCTGGTTGGCTTTATAGCCAAAAAGAAAGAGAGCATGGCAGACGAATGGTATTGAACTTGTGTTTGACTCTTTTTTGAATTAACATTTTAGTTTTGGTTGTTTATATATTAGGAATCCATTATGAAAGATAATGCAAGAGTTGTTGTTATTGGTGGTGGTGTAGTTGGCTGTTCAATTCTATTTCACCTCGCTAAGATGGGTTGGAAAGATGTCGTTTTACTTGAAAGGAATGAACTAACTTCTGGATCAAGCTGGCATGCTGCCGGTTCATTTCATACAGTGAGTTCTGACCCTAATGTTTCTAAACTTCAAGATTACACAATCAACCTCTATAAAGAAATTGAAGAAACCTCTGGCCATTCAATTAGTATGCACAAAACAGGGGGCTATTACTTAGCTTCAAATCAGAATTGGCATGACTATCTAAAGCGAGAACGCTCTAATGCAAGATCCTTAGGTTTGAATCAAGAGTTTGTATCTCTAGATGAAGTTGTCGATAAGCATCCATTAATCAATCCTGATCATTACGTTGCCGCTCTTTGGGACCCCTCTGATGGCGATATTGATCCTTCGGGAGTTGTTTACGCATATGCAAAATCGGCTCGTGTACATGGGGCTGAGTTTTATACTCATACTCCAGTCATTGAAACCAACCAGCGACCTGACGGTTCTTGGGATGTTGTTACTAAGAAAGGCAATATTCATGCAGAGTACATAGTTAATGCTGGCGGTCTTTGGGCGCGTGAAGTTGGTCGTATGTCTGGAATTCATTTACCTGTTGTACCGATGGAGCACCATTATTTAATTACTGAAGAAATTGAACAAATTGCCAATTTAACAGATGGACATCGATTACCAAGTTGTATTGATTTTGAGGCGAATATTTATACTCGTCAAGAAAATACTGGGATGCTGTTGGGGACATATGAACCCCGGTCTACACCATGGTCTTTGGACGGCACACCACAAACTTTTGGGCATGATCTGCTTGAACCAGATTTGGATCGTATTGCGGATCGATTGGAGCTAGCTTTTGAGCGTATTCCTGCACTAGGAACAGCCGGTATTAAAAATATTATTAATGGACCATTTGTTTTCTCTCCTGACGGAAATCCAATGGTTGGACCAGTTCCAGGTGTGAAAAACTACTGGACAGCGGTTGGTGTTATGGCAGGTTTTTGTCAAGCGGGAGGTGTTGGTAAAACCTTGGCTGAATGGATGATTGAAGGTGAACCCTCTGTGGACGTGTGGGCAATGGATATTGCACGTTTTGGTGATTTTGCAACCCCTGAGTGGGGGGTTATTAAGTCTTCTGAAAATTATGAACGCCGCTTTGTAATGACTTTTCCTAATGAGACGCTGCCTAAAGGAAGGCTTCAGAAAACAACATCAATATACGATCGCCTTACTCAAAAAGGCGCTGTGTGGCAAGATACTTTTGGTCTTGAAAATGCACTTTGGTTTGCTAACTCTCCAGAGGATGCTTATGAAGAACCAACATTCCACAGATCAAGATCTCATGACTATGTAGCCAGGGAAGTAGAGGCTGTAAGAGAGTCTGTTGGAGCAAGTGAAGTGGCGAACTTTGCTAACCATAAGTTTACGGGTAAGGGGGCTAAAGCCTTTTTAGAGATGGTTCTTGCGGGCCGCATTCCAAACCAAGGAAGGGTTAATTTATCGCCTATGCTCCTAGAGAGTGGCAAGCTCAATGGAGACCTGACAGTAGCATGTATTGATGAAGAAACCTATTACTTATTCGGATCCAGCGCCGTACAAAACATGCATCTTCGATGGTTTGACAAGCACCTTGAGGGAGTTCAAGATGTTGCCTATCAAAACATGACAGATGATTTTCATGGTATTGCAATATCGGGTCCAAAATCTAGGGAATTGTTATCAAAGCTTACCCGAGAAGACGTCAGTTCTGAAGTTTTTAAATTCCGAGATATAAGAGATACTTTTATAGGTGGGGTCCCAGCACTATGCGTAAGAATTTCATTTACAGGTGAGCTTGGCTATGAAATTTATGTTGCCCCTCAGTACCAATTAAAACTCTTTGAGGCGATAGAAGAGGCTGGAACAGGCCTTGGTCTTAAATGGTTTGGTGGAAGGGCATTAATGTCAATGAGACTGGAGAAAAGTTGGGGCGCATGGACAATGGACTTTAGGCCTGACTTTACATTAATGGAATCAGGACTTGATTTTTTTGTGGATTGGAATAAAGAGTTTATCGGTAAAAAAGCAGCCTTAGTAGAGAAAAATAAGGGTCCAAATAAAAAGCTTTCCGTCATTCAAATAGATACCGAAACTGACGTTAGTGGTGATGAAGCTGTTATGCATAATGGGGAATGTATTTCCTATATTACTTCAGGAGGGTACGGGCATTCCGTTAAAAAATCTCTTGCGATGACCTATCTTCCAGTTGATTTAATTGACTCCAATACAAAGCTTGAAGTAGAAATACTGGGTGAGTTTCATAAGGCTAGTGTAGTGGTTGAGCCTCTATATGATCCTAGTGGTTCGAAAATGCGATAAAATTATTTTAAAAGTAAAGGTAAAGTTTATTTGATTTGAGGGGCATTCATGAATTTTAATAACAATAAAAGACATCAACCAAAAATTAAGGCTGGCTCTAGTGAGGTAGAGGATATTTATAGCCTCAATAAGCATACGCTGGGCCCTGGAAGCTTAGCTGAATCAGAATGGGAAGAGGCTGGTTTACCCAGCCCAAATATGACCAATATACATGGGTACCGATTAAAAAGAGTTCGCGACAAACTCAAGAAATTTGATTGCGCTGGAATTCTGCTGTATGACCCCCTCAACATCCGTTATGCAACGGATAGTACAAACATGTCGATATGGACATCACACAACGCTACGCGCTACGCATTAGTGATGACAGAGGGGCCTGTTATAGTTTTCGAGTTTGACGGGCATGAATTTCTATCAAATCATAACTCATTAATAACAGAGGTAAGACCAGCCAAAACCTATTTGTATTTTGCGGCTGGCGAATATAGTAGGAATCGAGCTAAAATATGGGGCGATGAGGTTGCAGAAATTGTAGCTAGATACGGCTCTGGAAATAAACGACTGGCGCTAGATCATTGCGCTCCTGAAGGTATTCATGAGTTGCATAGCCATGGTCTGGAGCTATTCAATGGTGAAGAGGTGATGGAACTAGCAAGGCTTATCAAGTCAGAAGATGAAATCAACGCTATGAGGCGTTCTATCTATGCGTGTGAAAAATCTATAGATACTATGCGTACCTATTTCAAGCCAGGTATTTCAGAGCAAGAGTTATGGGGTCACTTTCAGATGGAGTCAGTCTCTAGAGGTGCAGAATGGATTGAGACGCGCCTTCTTGCTGCGGGACCTAGGGCTAATCCTTGGTACCAAGAGTGCTCATCACGCCCAATACAGAGTGGGGAGTTAATGAGTTTTGATACTGATCTGGTTGGTGCATATGGTTACTGTACTGATATGTCTCGCTGCTGGCTGTGTGGGGATGAGGCACCAAGCCCAGAACAAAAAGATATCTATACAAAGGCCTATGAACAAGTTAAACATAATATTGAGTTATTGCGTCCAGGAATCACTTTTAAGGAGCTTTCATTTTCTTCTAAAGAGTACCCCAAGGATGAGTTTCGACATTATTCGGTTCAGTACCATGGGGTAGGCCTATGTGACGAATACCCCTGCATACCTTTTACTTGGGAGTGGGACAATAACAGCTACGATGGCACAGTCAAGCCAGGGATGGTTTTATGTGTCGAGAGCTATGTCGGTAGGCTTAACGGTGGGCCAGGTGTCAAATTAGAGGAACAAGTTTTAATAACTGAAAATGGATATGAGTTGTTGACTAGCTATCCCTTTGAATCTAATTTATTGCTATAGTTGTATTCAATGAGTCTAAGAACAATCCCGAAAACAATGAGTGCAATATTAACTACTGGCCATGGTGGTTTCGAGGTGCTTGAATTTCGTAACGATGTGAAAGTTCCTAAGCCTAAATCAGATCAGGTATTGATTAAAGTTTTGGGAGCTGGTATCAATAATACAGATATAAATACTCGCACTGCTTGGTATTCAAAATCAGTCACTGGTCAGACTGACTCCAAAGATTCACAAGGCTTAGATGACGATGGAAGTTGGTCAGGAGAGCCTATTAACTTTCCAATCATTCAGGGCGCTGATTGTTGTGGTGAGATTGTTGACGTTGGAGATAACGTTGATATTGAACGAATTGGCGAGCGAGTTTTAGTTAGAACAATGCAGCAATATGCAGTGGACTATAGGCCCTATGAGTGCTGGACTATGGGATCAGAGTGTGACGGTGCTTTTGCACAATATATGGTTGCATTTAGTGATGAGAGTTTTAAGGTTGAGAGTGATTGGACTGATACAGAATTAGCGTCTATTCCTTGCGCATACTCTACTGCAGAAAACTTACTGGAACGCTCAGCTGTTAAAGAGAGCGAGGTTGTTCTGATAACAGGTGCATCTGGTGGCGTTGGTTCTGCTGCAATCCAACTGGCAAAAAGACGTGGTGCATCAGTTATTGCTGTAGCTAGCAAAGCAAAGGCCTCTGAAGTAAAAAAAATAGGCGCAGACAAAGTCATTAACAGGGAGGACGGCATAAGATTTTCTTTAAGTAATGAAAGCGTTGATGTTGTTATTGATTTAGTCGCTGGACAGGAGTGGGGAGATCTTCTGGGCGCTCTAAAAAAAGGAGGTAGATACGCAGCAGCTGGTGCGATTGCAGGACCCATTGTAGAGCTTGATGTTAGAACACTCTACCTGAAAGACTTGACACTGATAGGCTGTACTTTTCAGGATAGCCAGGTATTTGAGAATTTGATTGTCTATATAGAAAGAAATGAAATTAAACCCTTAGTTATGAATAGCTACCCACTTAAAGAAATTGTGAATGCTCAAAAAGACTTTTTAGCAAAAAAATATGTAGGAAAATTAGTTCTTATACCTTAACAATATCAATCAATGTAGATTGCACTAATTGATATTTTGGGTAAAACTGCAAAGTACTTATGCAGGTTATTTTATTAAATTGGCTTATTTACACCCATTTGAAACACCAAAAGTAGGCACCCATTTTTGGTATGCGAAGAGTGCACACTACCAGGCTCAAACGTTACAAAGTCACCCTTCTTGAATACCGTATTGTCTGAATCTACCAATTCTCCCTTCAGAACTATAAACTCTTCAAAGCCAGTATGTTTATGAGGAATAGAATGGGCACCAGGTTCTAACTTTAATATATAGCTCCCAAAACTTGTATCCTTATCAAAGCTGACCAGATGCCAACTCATTTTATCAATAATCGATCCATACCTGTCAAATGGCTTCAATTCGATATCGAAGGGGTTAGTGATCTTTCTATTATCCATATTAATTTGTTTGGTCTTTATTCGAATAATTATATGTTGTTGCTTTATCAGTAATCTTATAAATATAATTGAAGTCAACTCTTGCTTATTTTTATTAATATAAAATTATTGAAAAATAACAACTAAAGTGTACAATTTATTTTATTTATTAATGATACAAACAATATGACTAAATTATCTAATAATTTCATTGCTGGTGAGTGGGTTTCAGGGGAAAGCACAGTATCGAACATTAACCCTTCAGACACGAATGATGTGATTGGAGAGTTTGCTCAAGCAAGTACTTCACAATTGGAAGATGCGCTTAGCTGTTCTCACAGAGCTCAAAAAGTATGGGCTGCAACTGGACTGGAGCAGCGTCAGGCTGTATTGATGAGTATTGGGGAAGAGATGATGGCCCGTAGCTCTGAGTTAGGAGAATTGTTGTCTAGAGAGGAGGGCAAACCTTTGGCAGAAGGCAAGGGCGAGGTCTATAGAGCTGGGCAGTTTTTTACTTACTATGCGGCTGAAGTGTTGCGACAGAGTGGAGATACAGCAGACTCGGTAAGGCCTGGCATTGAGGTTGATGTTCGTCGAGAGGCAATGGGGACTGTAGCTATTATATCTCCATGGAACTTTCCTACCGCAACAGCAAGCTGGAAGATTGCCCCCGCCCTAGCATTTGGGAATGCTGTTATATGGAAACCAGCAAACCTTACACCTGCAAGTGCTGTTGCGCTGACTGAAATTATCTCCAAACATGACATGCCTAAGGGCCTATTTAACTTAGTCATGGGTTCTGGTTCATATATAGGCCAGGCCTTAGTAGAGAGCCCTATGGTTGATGCTATAAGCTTTACTGGTTCATATGATGTTGGACGAACAGTTGCTGCTGCTGCTGCAAAAAATTTGACTAAATTTCAATTAGAGTTAGGGTCTAAGAACCCTCTGGTTATTATGGATGATGCTGATATAGATGTTGCTGTTGCTGCAGCGACAGGAGGTGCATTTGGTAGCACTGGACAAAAATGTACGGCCTCCTCAAGGTTAATTGTTCATACCGGCATTCATGATGAATTTATTGAGCGTATGAAGCTCTCAACATCTGCACTTAAGGTAGGCCACGCACTTGCTGAGGGAACGCAAATCGGTCCCGCTGTTAGTGAAAAACAACTTAAATCTAATCTTGACTATATGGCATTGGGCAAAAAAGAAGGTTGCGAGGTTGTTTGTGGGGGGCACAGTCTTGAGCTTGCAACTCCTGGACATTATATGCAACCAGCTTTACTGGTTGGTGGCAGCAACTCTATGAGACTTAACCGTGAAGAGTTATTTGCACCGATTGCATGCGTAATTAAGGTTGCAGACTACGATGAAGCACTTATAGTCGCAAATGACACGGAGTTTGGTCTGGTTTCTGGAATTATTACTAAATCCCTATCAAGGGCAACTCACTTTCGCAGGAACTCTGAAAGCGGCTGTGTCATGGTAAACCTTCCTACCGCTGGTACTGACTACCATGTTCCTTTTGGGGGAAGAAAAAATTCAAGCTTTGGTCCAAGAGAACAGGGCCAGTATGCAAAAGAACTATACACGCAAGTAAAAACGTCTTATATCTCTTCCGGTAATCCATAATGTCAGAACAGAAGTTATTTATAGATGGGCTTCAATATAATTCTTGGAGTGAGGAAATATTTAGCCAAATTCACGAGGGCGGACTTAGTGCGGTTCACGTAACAATTAGTTACCATGAAGATTTCAAAGAAACAGTACAAAAGATTATTGATTGGAATAGATACTTTATCAAGTACTCTGACCTAATATTTCTAGGTCGAACTGCTGAAGATGTCCGGAAGGCGCAAAGGGAGAGCAGAACTGCTATTTTCTTTGGATTTCAAAACTGCTCCCCTATTGAGGATGATATTGGTTTGGTCGAAATTTTACACACCCTAGGCGCCAGATTCATGCAACTCACATACAATAACCAAAGCTTACTGGCTACGGGCTGTTACGAGAAAAAAGATTCTGGCATAACTAGAATGGGTAAACAGGTTATAAAAGAAATGAACAGGGTGGGACTGGTGGTTGATATGAGTCACTCAGCTGAACGCTCAACACTTGAAGCGATTGAAGTATCCGAAAGGCCAATAGCTATCACCCATGCTAACCCGTCTTTATGGCATCCTGCACTTAGAAATAAGTCGAGCGAGGTTCTAAGGGCGCTAGGGTCTAGCGGCGGAATGGTCGGCTTCTCAATTTACCCTCACCATCTAAAAGATGGATCAAAATGTACAATAGAAAGTTTTTGTGGGATGATAGCTGAGACAGCTGAGCTTGTTGGCATTGAAAGTATAGGAATAGGGAGTGATTTATGCCAAAACCAGCCCGACACTGTAGTCGAATGGATGCGCAACGGAACCTGGTCAAATGATCTAGATTTTGGCGAGGGCTCTGCTTCATTTGCCGGCTTCCCTGAACAGCCAACATGGTTTAAGGATAATAGAGATTTTTCTAATATTGAGTCAGGACTTAAGAGTGTTGGAATGGATAGCAAAAATATAGAAGCCGTAATGGGTACTAACTGGTTGAGGTTTTTTGAATCCTCTTTCGGACCTGCCTAGCAATAACTCAATGACAAAAAATACGAAGTCAAACGAATTGATTTTGCGTGACCCCAGCAAGGTCATGCGTCTTGAGAGGATGGGCTCATCCTTCCAAACTCGGTTGAGTTTTATGCGTACACTCATTCGTAGAATGTCTACAGATAAGTGGCGATTCGAGAGACTAATAAGCGATATTGACAGTGAGGGTTATGGGGTCAGTGTTTATGCTGCTCATACGCCTGAAAGGACTTACTCTTTAGTTGCCTTTACACAAAGCATACCCAACGATATGAGGACTGACAGGGTTATCGCTGAGGTGTGGGACGCTACATTCAGTTTGTATGACGGGGTGCCGTCTCTTGAGGATATAGAGTATCTTTCTAAGCATACACCGAAACAAGAAGCTGGCCGATTCAGGCCAAGTGAGCTGGTCTTAGCGAGAGCCAACAAAAGTTTAAGACTGTTTGAGCATATAGCATCTTCACTGTCTAATGGGGAACAACCGGACATTGATTTGCTTGCGTCAGTTGGCTATTTAATGAGGACTACAGCTGTTTATGGTAGCGGAAAGTTTGGTTGCGCTGATCGTGCTAAATTGCATGACCGAGAAGAATGTAAGGTGTCATTTCATATTGAATTGCTGGCAGTGTATTTGATACGATGGTTCACTATAGACTTAGTTGAAACTATTGCCCAAAAGAGAGGCGGAAAAAAGGCTGTTAAGCTTGAATACAATATAAGTAAATTCATCGGTGTTGGTAACTCTACAGGACTGGGTATGGCCCCTTTTTTATTGAAACATCCAGTTCTTATTCATAACTGGGTATCGGCAAAAGAGTCCTCTTTGGGTAGAGTTAGAAGTATTAATAATCCCACAGATTACAGTACTGAGGTATTTTTGCAAAGCCTGAAACAGGCATCACAACATATCAGAGAATGGAACGTTGAAGATGAAGAACAGACACTAAGAATTGAGCGACTCAGGGTTGAAGTTGATAAGCTTGAATATTGGTGCGTTACCAATGATATATTAAAAAAAATGTCTCCATGGGATATTATTTATAAGTTCGTCGAAGAAAACTTTTCATACGAGTGTCAAGAACTGACGGTTTCTTTACTGTTAGAGCCGCACGGCGAGTTAATTGATGAGCTTGCTGACACTATGTTGGCAACTGATGGCACAGTATTCGATTCAAACATGCAACTTAAAGAGTTAACAAATATACTTAATGAGCATTATTCTTGGGCTACTAAGATTGATTTTTCTTCTGCCGAATCACAACACCACTTTTGGTACTATTCAGAAGATAAGTTAGAACCCAGATTTGGATCTATTGATACTGACGATGGAGTTGAACAAGAGATGCCCTTGGCAATAGCTAGAGAGATAAGCGATCTACACAACAAACTTAAAACCTTCTCAAATACAATGTGTACTGGTGAGTTTGCAATGCGATATCCACAGTTCCGACACATAATACGTAGGGCTCAAAATACAGCTATTAGGCCTTATGCAGAAGTGCAAGACAACTTGTTGAATAAAAGTATGCGTCCTCTTGACTTGTTACGCTTTAAGCTCGCTTTTTTTGGGGCATCAAAGTTCGACCCTAAGTCTGATTTATGGACAAGGATTTCAATGTATCAGGGTGCACCGCTGCCAAAACAGCTAAATGACAAAGATCATGATAACTGGGCATTTCCAATTAAACCGATTAAGGAAATTAGATGAATAATGAGTTTATAAGAATCTCTCTTAACGAAATATTATTCTACTTTACAAGGGCCGGGTTTGGGGTTAATGCACCAATAGGTTTGTCAGAAGACTTTGCACGTAGTAATGTCTGGCTAGCGGAAAATGGCTTTGACCCGTCATCATGTAGCTATTTTGCATTAGACTGTTTAGATAATAGGAAGAGCTCAATCATAGCTAATTTTTCAGATAGAAATACTATTGTCTGTAGCGATAAAAAGTACTTATCGGCTTTCCAAGCGTCTGTAGTTGCAGCTGATTGGATTACAAGTAATAGTAATGACAAGCTTAAAATAGTAAATGTAGATTCTCCCTTTCTAGTTCTAGCGCAATTAGGGGTAAACTTGGCTGAAAATTGGCAAGTAGAATGGTCAGACGATAAGGGGGATAGATACCTAATCAACCTCAAGAAAAATGAAAATTGGGAAATTGTTAGTAATTCTGTTAACCTGATTGAGCACAGCAAAGGTGCAAATATTTTAATTAAAAAACTAGACTTTACAGGTGTTGATAATAATGAAGTAATTAAAAAATTTAATACGAAGCATTGCAGGGAAAATATATTACAAACAGGTGTAGAGGTTAAGGATATGTGGGTCTTAGTGTATGAATACTTTTCTAGATGTCTAGTAAAATCAAATGCTAGGTCGCGCGAGACTGGTGCAGGGGCAGGCCTTGTGGACAATGATTGATATTAGGTGATTATATGAAAAAAACTACTTTAAATAAAACAGAAATCGAACAAATAACCATTCAGGCCCTTACAAACTCTGGGGCTAGTTTGATCGCGGCATCCTCGATGGCAAGAGGAGTAGTAGCAGCTGAAATGGATGGGATCTCTAGTCATGGATTGATATATGTTCCAATTTATTGTGAACACTTAGTCTGCGGTAAGGTTAGACCAGATGCTGAACCATCCGTCAATCAAACAGCCCCTAGTGCTATAACTGTTGATGCTGATTGTGGCTTTGCACATCCTGCTATTGATGCAGGGTTTGACCTTATGATTGAGAGTGCGAAGAAGAATGGGTGTGCAGCTATGTCAATAAAAAATTCTTACAATTGTGGTGTACTGGGGTATCACACTGAGCGCATAGCTAGAACTGGTTTGACTGGTTTAGGTTACACCAATGCACCAGCGTCTATTATGCCTATAGGAGGTAACACCGCTATAATTGGAACTAACCCTTTTTCTCTGGCATTGCCAAATGGTAAAGGTGGTGTTGCTTTCATTATTGATCAGTCCGCAAGTGTTGTAGCTAAGAGTGAAATAAAAATGCATGCCCTTGCTGGCAAGCCAATTCCTGAAGGATGGGCATATGACTCTGATGGTAATATTACAACAGATGCTGAAAAGGCTATGCTCGGATCTATGGCTCCAGTTGGTGGCTATAAAGGTTTTGGGGCGGGACTTATGGTTGAGTCATTCGCTGCAGTAATGTCTGGAGCGTCATTGGGGAAAGATGCTAGCCCGTTTGCTGGAACATCTGGTGGGCCACCAAAAACTGGTCAATTTTTCTTTGCTATTTCGCCTCAATTATTCTCACACGGTATGTTCGAAGAAAGAATAGAGTCTCTCACTGAATCAATAGAATCTCAGGATGGTGCTCGTTTGCCCGGCAATGGAAGGTTTGTTAATAGAGACGCCAATGAAAGGAGTGGCGTTAAGGTTAGTACAGAATTGCTAGAAAAAATTAGATCTATTTAAGCTAACATTCAGTCAAACTAACAGCCAAACCCCCAAGGGATGTCTCTTTATATTTTGTTGACATGTCTAGTCCGGTCTTCCTCATAGCCTCAACGCACCTGTCTAGAGATATTAGGTGTTCTCCACTCTCCCTTAGCGCAAGCGAACTAGCCGTGTAAGCTTTAATAGCGCCAAAACCATTACGTTCAATACATGGGACCTGAACTAGCCCATTTACAGGATCACAAGTCATACCCAAGTGGTGCTCTAAAGACATTTCAGCGGCATTCTCTATCTGCTTAGTATTTCCACCCCTAACGTCACAGAGAGCTGCAGCAGCCATTGCAGAAGCAGACCCTACTTCTCCCTGGCAACCAACCTCTGCACCAGATATAGAGCTGTTATACTTAATCAGCCCCCCTATAGCAGCAGCTGTAAGTAAAAATTGTCTAATTTGTTCAATACTAGCTGATCTGTGCTTATAGAAAAAATATAGTGTTGCTGGTAAAACCCCTGCTGCGCCATTCGTAGGTGCTGTAACAACCATATGTCCAGCAGCATTTTCTTCATTAACAGCCATAGCATAAGCGAAAAGCCAGTCACTCGTACTTGTGTGGCCTGAATCTTCACTTAGGCTTACGTGTAAATTTTTAGCTCGTCTTACTGTATTTAGACCGCCTGGCAAGATTCCTTCTGTTGTTAGTCCGCTCTCCACGCAAGATTTCATTGCTGACCATATCTTGTCAAGCCTGCTATTTAATTCCTCTCTTGACAAGTAGCATAGCTCGTTCGCTTCTTTCATTTTCCAAATTGTCTTGTTACTTTGAGAAGACATCTCTAACATCTCATCTGCGCTAGCAAATGGAAAGGGGAGTGTTGCATGGCTTTCTTTTTCTGTCGGGGCTTTGAGGTTGTCAATCTCATCCAGTGTGGATATAAAACCGCCGCCTATTGAAAAATAAGTTTGCGACAAAATAATTTCTTTCGATGAATTTAAAAGCTCAAAAATCATCCCGTTTGGGTTCTGTTTAAGCGAATTCTTTGTATCAAATATAATATCGCTAATTGGCGAGAAATCACATTTCTGCTTTTCGTTTACGGTAATAGTGTTGGAATTCCAAATACTTTCGATTAGTTCATCCATCTTTTCATCTACGACGGTATTTGGCAAATAACCATTCATACCAAGAGCAATAGCGCGATCAGTTGCATGCCCTTTACCTGTGTAGGCAAGTGAGTCCTTTAGTGTACAGGTAATTTTATAGTTAGAACAGTCGCTAGCCTCAACAACTTCTTTCACACACTTGATAAATTTATTAGCAGCAACCATTGGCCCCATAGTGTGTGAACTGGACGGACCTATGCCTACTTTAAATAAGTCTAAAACGCTAATAAACACTATACCCCTCCCCAAATGCAATACATGCTACTAATACTATATGAAAAAATTGCATTATAGTCTTTATTTTAATACGTATATCAATGGAGTTTGTTTAGGTATTTTCTAGTTGGTTTGAAAAAAATTAGTTATCTTCAAAACTATCCGAATGCTTACCATTAATTATTCTTTGCTTAGTACCTGTTAACTCCTCCTTATACTCTTTAACACTAAGCCTTTGTGCCAGCTCCTCAGATCTAAGATCCACAGTAGTTAGGCCATTTTGACCGCAACTACGCATCCCTTCATAGCGAGCCATGGCATTTATTTTTTTCTTGGAGAGGTGTGGCTGCCATATATCCATATCACAAGCCTCTGACTCTCCATCTAGAGTTAAGTGTTTTGAATCTAGAGCCGATTGTAGCAACTTAGCACCCTTTAATGTTCTAGCGATAACCGCATTTGTACCTAGATCATTATTAATCATTTCTTCTGTAGGAGTACAGTCAGGCCATGTATCGCCAGAAGAAATATCCGACGCCTCTCCAGATCCGTCTGGACAAATTCTACAACGCCAAGGCATATGCCATTGAGAAGAGTCTGTGCCCCAAAAGTCTAAATAGCTTTTTTCTATAGCGCTACCGTTTTTAAGTTTTATAGTTGTTGGGCCGGGGCATCCATTGCCCCTATAGCTTACACTTTCAACCTCTTTTTCACTAACATTTATAGAAACTAGAAAATTATTCATTGAGTGTGGTGGAAAAAAACCTCCACAAAATGGCGACAACATATATGGAATATATTTATCTACCCTAGGGTCTATTTTCGCCAACAACCGTATAGCAGAAATATCGCATGGCTTTGCAATAAGCGCTACTGTAATTTTACTACTCAGCACTTTGTGAATTTGTTCTAGTGGTGAGCTAGATGCATATATAGAGCCACTATTGTTGTTAACCTCAGATATAGTTGAGCTAAGAACTGAGTGACCGAAATATGGTTTGACACCACTAGCACCAACATGCATTATTGCCTCAACTTTATTTGACTCAACCAAATAACCAGCAATAGCGCTTAAAGCTCCACCCGTTGCAGCCTTATGCCTAACAGTATCGCTACTAGCGTGCGCTGTACAGATTCTCTCTATTGGTCCCCATACAGGGTCAACTATAGCACTCTGCGAAACATTATCATTTGGCATCCCAGAATGTACAACTCCAGGGCATACTGCGTACAACTGTGCCATTTCTGTGTCGCTTAAAGATTCAACTTCTAAAGGACGAAGACCTCCAACGCTTAATTCTATTTGAAGTTTTTTAGGGAACAGTGAAGCACATAATCCACATCCAATGCAAAGCCCTTCATTTATGATTCGCTGTATAGTCATAGACTGGATTATGATTTAGGTTAAATGGATAAACTATTATAATACTAATAAACAGAACTGTGAAAGTGAAGGTTTCATGGGAATCCGTTAATTATTGTTAGATTGACTCAAGAAGACCATAAACAGAAAAAAACAGTTATTATTATAATTGCAATAATTAGTCATTCTTAACCAAAATAAATTGTATGTTTATCAGCTTCAGTTTAATTCAACCACTTTTGAATAAAACCAATATAATCTACTCTAAATATATTTACTAAGCCTATAATAATTCGCACTCGATTGTTACAGTGAAAAATCTAATAATGAATTCCAAAAAAACAAAAAAAAAGGTTAGGTCGCTACTAAGCAGTGATATTTTTGCTAATAGACATATTGGCTCTACAAATACTCAACAGAAAGACATGCTTGACTATCTAAATATTAAAAATTTAGATACACTTATTGACAAGGTTGTACCAAACCAGATACGTAGAATAAAGCCTATGTCAATGAATGAAGGCATTTCAGAAGTTGATGCATTAGATATAATAAAACATACTGCTCAAAAAAATCAATTATTCAAATCTTTTATCGGGCAAGGGTACTACAACACCATAACTCCTGCAGTTGTTCAAAGGAATGTATTAGAAAATCCTGCATGGTATACAGCATATACACCCTACCAAGCTGAAATCTCCCAGGGAAGAATGGAAGCTATGATGAACTTTCAAACAATGGTATCTGATATCACGGGAATGGAACTTGCGAATGCATCTATGCTTGATGAGGCAACAGCCTGCGCAGAGGCAATGACATTTTGCCAACGCATTAGTAAATCTAGAAGCAACATATTTTTTGTAGCGAAAGACTGCCATCCAAAGAACATAGAGGTAATACAGACTCGTGCAAAGCCTTTAGGGATAGAAATAATTATAGGCAATCCATTAAAAGATATGGCCAAGATAGAGCCGTTTGGAGTACTACTACAATACCCTAATACATATGGCGACTATAGTGACCATTCCAACTTAATTGCTGAATTACATAAAAAGAAATCATTGGTTGCAATAAGTACAGATTTGCTTGCTTTAACAATTTTAAAAACCCCTGGAGAGATGGATGCAGATATTGTAGTAGGTAACACTCAAAGGTTTGGTGTTCCACTTGGCTATGGCGGCCCTCATGCAGCCTTTATGGCAACTAGAGAAAAATTTAAGCGTGCCCTGCCTGGCAGGATTATTGGTTTGTCAATTGACTCACAGGGCAGCCCCGCTTACCGCTTAGCGCTTCAAACCAGGGAGCAGCACATTCGTAGGGACAAAGCTACCAGTAATATATGTACGGCCCAAGCATTATTAGCTGTTATGGCTAGCATGTATTGTGTATACCATGGGCCTATGGGGCTATTAAACATTGCTCAAAGAGTATTTAAATTGTGTGATATTTTTACTAAAGGTCTGGAAAGTCTTGGGGTCCGTATATTAAACAATAACTACTTTGATACTATCACTATTCATGTAGAAGATTCTTCTGTTGTTATTGCTGCGGCAACTGAGTATGGTTATAACTTGAATCCTATAACAAAAAATACCGTGTCAGTTTCTTTCGACGAAACTACCACACCAACAGATATAGAAAAATTATGGCTAGTATTCAATGCAGACTCTAAATTAATTGTTGAAAAGGTTCGTGGCTTAGCGAAAACCGTAGTTTTATCTGAATTAAAAAGATCTTCAAGTCTATTGAAGCATGAAGTTTTTAATAAGTACCACTCTGAAACTGAAATGATGCGCTATATGCGCTACCTAGCAGATAAGGATCTCGCATTAGATAGGGCTATGATACCTTTAGGTTCCTGCACTATGAAATTAAATGCTGTAGCAGAATTAATTCCAATATCTATGCCTGAATTTTCCAGTATTCATCCCTATGTTCCTTTGGATCAGGTCAAAGGTTACCAACAAATGATTGCAGAGTTAGAGCTTATGTTGTGTGAGGCTACAGGGTATGAAGCTATCTCTCTGCAACCAAACTCTGGGGCACAAGGTGAGTATGCTGGTCTACTTGCAATACGAGCTTACCAGAACTCCATAGCGGAAAGCCATCGCGATGTATGTTTAATACCAGCTTCCGCTCACGGAACAAACCCGGCATCAGCGCACATGGCTGGACTTAAAGTTGTGGTCGTAAATACTGCAGATAATGGCAATATTGACTTGGGGGACTTGATTGAGAAGTGCGAAGAGCATAGCGATAATTTATCTGCAATAATGATAACCTATCCTTCAACCCACGGTATTTTTGAAAAAGACGTTAAAAAGGTGTGCGACTTAGTGCATGAGCATGGTGGTCAGGTGTATATTGATGGTGCTAACATGAATGCAATGGTGGGTATTTCTTCTCCAGGTGAGTTTGGTGGCGACGTATCCCATTTAAACCTACACAAAACATTTGCAATTCCTCATGGTGGAGGAGGTCCAGGCATCGGACCAATAGGGGTTAAGAAGCACTTGAAAAAATTTCTACCTAAAACACCAACAAATGACAGTTCTGTAGGCAGTGTATCTGGAGCACCATGGGGGTCCGCAAGTATTCTGCCAATTAGTTGGATGTACATAACCATGCTCGGTAATAACGGGCTATACCTAGCAACTGTTAATGCTATACTTAATGCAAATTATCTAGCATCGCGTTTATCAGAGCACTTTCCACTCTTATATACTGATGAAAATGGAATGGTAGCACATGAGTGTATTGTCGATATTCGTGCAATTAAAGCAGATACCGGAATTAGTGTTGATGATATTGCTAAACGACTTATAGATTATGGTTTTCACGCTCCAACAATGTCTTTCCCTGTGCCTGGAACTTTAATGATTGAGCCTACCGAGTCTGAATCTAAAGTTGAACTTGACAGGTTTTGCGATGCAATGATTCAAATTAAAGAAGAAATTAATCAAATTGCAAGTGGAAAACTTTCTAAAACAGACAACCCATTAATAAATGCGCCGCATACAGCAGAAATGGTAACATCATCTGAATGGAATCATTCCTACTCTAGGGAACAGGCGGCATATCCAATACCTAGCTTAAAACGCGTTAAGTATTGGTCACCAGTCGCAAGAGTGGATAATGTTTATGGGGACAAGAACCTAATATGCTCTTGCCCTAGTATCGAGTCTTATGGGTAGATTATTATGAAGTCAATAATTATAAGTGTACTTGGGGACGACAAACCAGGCCTGGTTGACAACTTATCAAGCTTTATTGTTAAGCATGGTGGTGACTGGATTGAAAGCCGCATGTCACATCTTGGGGGCAAATTTGCTGGCATTTTAAGTGTAAATATTGCAGACAACAATGTTAAGGCATTTATTGATGATGTATCAACTGCAAACATTGGTTTGCAAGTTCTATGTGAGGTATCAGATATATCAGAAATCACCGAGTACAATAATTATCATATCGAATTGACCGGACAAAATCGTCCGGGAATAATTTATAATTTAACTCACGTTCTGGCTGAATTTAAAGCAAACGTAGAGGAGCTAACTAGCGAAGTAATAGAGGCCCCTATGTCAGGTGAAGAGTTATTTATAGCAACTATAAACATACACCTTCCGAAGCAAATTAGCGAGCTAACAATTAAAAAGAAGATTGAAAGAATAGCCAACGAGTTTGTTGCAGATATTCAATTAAAATAACATTATCTATGATGTAATGATGTTATTATTCGGGCCGAAAGGCAGCTCAGTAATATCATAAGCACTATCTTCTGTAATAACCATTATGTCATGCTCTCTGTAGCCCCCTGCGCCAGGATTCCCCTCGGGAATCATTATCATTGGCTCCATTGAAATAACCATATTTTTTTCAATAACTGTATCTATATCCTCTCTTAATTCTACGCCTGCCTCTCTACCGTAGTAGTGAGACAAGACACCGAAGGAGTGCCCATACCCAAAAGTACGGCTTTCAAGTAGACCATACTCTTCAAAAATTTTATTTAATTCAATGGCTATGTCTTTACACCTAGCACCAGGCTTTATCAGCCTCATGCCCTCTTCATGAGCTCTCACATTAATCTCCCATAATCGTAGAGATGCATCATCACAGTGATCAAAAAATAATGTACGCTCGAGCGCCACATAATAACCGGATATCATTGAGAAACAGTTTAGGCTCAGTATATCTCCTTTCTGTACTTTTCTTGTTGTTACGGGGTTGTGTGCGCCGTCAGTATTAATGCCTGACTGAAACCATGTCCATGTATCCATCAGCTCAGTATTCGGAAACCTCTTGGCAATCTCTCTTACCATCGCTTGAGTTGAATAGAGCGCCACCTCATGCTCTGGAGCACCATTCTTAACGGCTTCGATAAGAGCCGCACCTCCTATATCACAAACATTTGCACCATGTATTATGTGCGCTATCTCTTCATCAGATTTGATAGTTCTAATTTGCATACAACCTGCTGAAATATCAACTAGCATGGCTTGATGAAACGCAGCACTCATTTTGTCTAATCGCTCTTTGGTTATATGGTCAAACTCCACTCCAATATTCCCAGAATTAGGTGCTAGCTGCTTAAGGGCATAAAAATAACTATCCCTCTTCCAGTCCGTATATACCATGTTCTCACCGAACGTACGTCTCCATGGCTGCCCCCCATCAATATTTGCAGTAACAGAAGTCACCTTGTCTTGTGTGACAACTAATGCGTATGGCCTACCAAAGGAGCAATAAAGAAAGTCGCTGTAATAATTAATGTTGTGTATTGAGGTAAAAATAATGGTGTCAATCAAATTATCAACCATAAATTTACGTAAATTAGCTTGACGATTTAAATATTCAGTGTCACTGAAGGTGTGTTTTACTTTTTCACCGTTAGGTATAAATTTAATGCGCTCCATTGACATGCCTTTCTCCTTATTATTAAATTGTTGACCAAATAGTCAGTATTCTGGGCATATTAAAGTAATTTACTCGCAATATCAAGAAGAATTATTGTAATGTCTCTTATTGCTGACATTGTAATATCATCTGGGAGCCCTTTTGTGCAATCATCATAGTTGTTGCAGAGGTATTACCGCTAATGATTTTAGGCATAACCGATGCATCAATTACACGTAAATTGTTAATGCCATAAACTTTTAAATCTTCCGGAGAAACAACTGACAAACTATCGACTCCCATCTTACAGGTACCCACTGGATGGTATACTGTGGTTGTAGTTTTACGCAAATATTCTAGTATTTCTTTATCGGTATTTACTTCAGACCCTGGAGCCTTCTCTTCGCCCCTTACAGCATCAAACTCGGCGGATGAGAGTACCTCCCTTGCCTTTTTTAGTGCCTCTACTAGTACTTCAGAATCTTTTTGGCTGGACAAAAAATTATGATCTATTGATAGCTTGAATTTAGGTCCTTCTTTTAACAATTTAACGCTACCAGTGCTTTCTGGATTTAGTAAACAAGTGAATAAGGAATAACCATGCCCAAGCTCAAATTTACGGCCGCGATGACTTCTATATATGGGGGTAAAGTGAAACTGTATATCTGGATTAATACCAGTGGCAAATTTTGTTTGCGCAAAACCTCCCGCCTCAACATAGTTTGTTGTCCACCACCCCATTTTATTCAGGTAGTACTTAAAAGGTGCTGCAAGCACATCTTTTATGAGTGTCTTGAATGAGATACCGATAGTTTCAGAGTTATTGGCACGTACAGTTACCATACAATCTAAATGGTCTTGTAAATTCTCACCAACACCTGGCAGGTCTTTCTTGCACTCTATATCAATATCTTTAAGATCATCCTTGTTGCCTATACCAGACATAAGCAGTAATCTTGGAGAGTCTATAGCTCCTGCACACAAAATAACCTCTTTATTGCAAAGTAATTTAAATTCTTTCCCGTTTTGTTCTACATTAACTCCTCTAGCATCATCTATATTAATGTCTATGCTAGTTGCTTTAGTGTTTGTGAGAATAGTGAGATTTTCTCTGTCTAATATTGGTTTAATGAAGGCAGTGTAAGAGCTAACCCTTCTTGCATTTTTTTGGGTCACCTTATATACCCCAAGCCCTAATTGAGTAGCGCCATTAAAATCTAAATTTTCTTTTAATCCGACCTGTTCGCCTGCTAAAACAAACCTTTTAGTAGCATAATTAACATCATTTGGGTTTGTGATGTTTAGCTCCCCACTTGAAGAGTGGTACTTTTTTCCTGCTCCAGTCTGATCGTTTTCAAGCTCCTTAAAAATAGGTAGCACTTCAGAAAACGACCACCCCTTGCATCCAAGATTTGACCACGAGTCAAAGTCGGTTTTATTGCCTCTAATATATACCATTGAATTTATTGAACTTGACCCACCCAAACACTTTCCCCTATTGATTGTTAATTTACGACTGTTTAAATGTTTCTGAGGCATGCTTTCGTAAGCATAATCATATTTTTTATTGCCATACAGCCCAAATATTCCTGCTGGTATTGAAATCCATGGACTCGTACTCACACCCCCAGCTTCGAGCAAACATACGCTATTATTTTTAGATAATCTATTTGCAAGGACACATCCTGCGGCACCAGAGCCAATTATGATATAGTCAAAACTATTGCTTTTATGATTCATGACTACCAGAATAACTATTTTCCTTAGGGGGGCTCCAATTTATTAAATGTTCATCGTCAACCTTATATATTTCAACTTTGAGTGGGTAGCATTGAGCGGCATCACTGGAGTGTGAGCTAGAACAATCGCCTCCTGGACAACAGGACAGATCTCCTAGAAGGTCAATTTCAGCAAAAAACTCAAGGTAATCGGAAGGCCTAACAGGGCTTGCTTTCATGAAATACTGATGAGTATCTTTAGTAAAACCTGTACACATGAATACGTTTAGTACATCATGGATCTTTGATTCTGCGTAGGCCAGGGACTTGCCAGTTTTAGATGACAGTGCATGCGCGAGATTGGAGTGACAACAGTGGTGATAATTATCTCCAGATAATAGCTTATGAGTATATGGGTCACATCTAGTTCCTATTACATCATGAACGCTACCCCCATCATCATCCCAACCATACCAATCCAGTGTATCAAACGTGATTGTAGCCATCGGTCGTAAAAAAGGTAAATTACTCCATAGCTGGTCACCAGTGCTAACATGTGTACCATGCAGTGCCCTTGTTTTTCCGCTATAGAAATGCTCATTTAAGTTATCATTGTTCCAAAGATTTAGGTCTCCAACCTGAGGCCCATCTATACTTACAATTCTAAAAAAATGCCCAGCAGGCACTGTAAATGTTTTTGCATCTCTTGGTGGTATAACCAACTCTTCAACTAGGTTCATATCTTTACGTATGAGTTGATAATGGTCAATATTATTTTTTGGCAATTTTTTATCTGGATAGACAATTACAGGTCTTGCATTGCGAAATGTTTGTACGTTATTAGGTGGCTTTGATTGTCTAGTATTTTTCAAAATTAATTTCTCTTATTCCTGTAATGACGATGTTGTACTCAAACTCTAATAACGAAGTTCCATCGCCTTTTGAAGATGTTCATTAGAAACAATTATGTTATTTTTTTGTTTGCAACACTACCTCAATTCAAGTGAAAGAGTAGTTCGGCTTAGCCTCTCAACACCATTTGACCCAACTACAACCGTATGCCCAGGGCACATAGCTAGCCTGTTTTCCCTGTTCATTATAATCATGTGCAGAAAGAAAACCATATCTTGTTCAATAACCATCTGGTTGCCTTCATAAATCATAGGATAGTCGACCCAGATAGGGGCAAAGGCACAACCCATGCTATAGCCACATGCATTTAACCTGTGTTGTCTGTACCCTCCCTTATCCATAACCATAGCATGTGCTTTAAAAACATCTCCAAGAGTATTTCCAGGCTTTAACACGTCTTCACAGGCTTTTAGAGCATCGGTTGCAACAGAATGCATATCTAGGTGCTCTGGTTTAATATCGCCAATTAATACTGTGCGCATCATTGCCGCATGGTATCGTCGATAACAGCCAGCCCACTCCAAGGTCATCTGATCCACTTTGTCTATATACCTGGGCCCAGAATGGTATCTACACAGTAACGCATGATCGCCTGAACCTATGATAAATTCATTGCCTGCATAAGTCCCGCCACCTCGGAAAACTGCTCCCTGCATTGCTGCTAGTATTTCACCTTCAAAAGCACCCGCCTTGGTTAACTTAATGCCTGCATCGTATGCATCATCAGCAAGATTCGCTGCTTTACGTATGTATTCCAACTCTCTGTCACTTTTTCTATACCGAAGTTGATTTATTAGGTCAGATGCATCTGCCAAAGTACAAAAATTATTTAATTCGTCTGCAACTAGCAGGTAGTTATGCGCCGTCAATCCAACACTGTCATATTCAATACCAATTATCTTGTTCTCACAATTAAATTCTTTCATGAGTTTTTTAAGATCTTGCGCTGGGTTCATACCACTCTCATCTTTCCAAACGCGGATATCTTCAATTATAGAGGTTAGTTCTGCCTGAGCTAAGTCCGGTGCACGAGTGAGTAAAACCATACGGCCGTCTGCGCCCATATATAGACACTGAAACATAGCGTAGCCAAAGCTGTCATACCCGGTCAAGTAGTACATACTCTCCTGTTGAAACATTAAAATGCCGTCCAAGGAACGCTTATTAAGCTCGGTTATAGCTCTTAGCTGTCTTTGAGCAAATTCTTTTTTAGTAAAATGTACTGCCACTGTTACCCTTCATTCTCTTTACTCTTATACCCATAACCGCCGCCGCCAGGTGTCTTCAATACAAATATATCATTTTTATTTACTTCTACCTGGCCTTTTGTACCCAAGTCCGTAACCATGCCGTCATTGTGAATTACATAGTTCTCCCCAACAACACCATTTTCACCTCCATCTAATCCGTATGGAGGAACTACCCTATGACCAGCAATCATATTAACTGTCATAGACTCAAGGAAACGAACATGTCGCTCTACCCCCTCTCCACCATTATGAGCTCCTCTGCCTCCTGAATTTTTTCGAATTGAAAACGACTCTAAGCGTACAGGAAATCTCCATTCAAGAACTTCTGGGTCGGTTAGGCGAGAATTTGTCATATGGGTATGCACTGCATCACACCCTGGTTTATTGGCGCTGGCCCCAGCACCACCACAAATTGTTTCATAATTTTGAATCTTATCGTTACCCCAAATAAAGTTATTCATTGTACCCTGAGAGGCTGCAACAACACCCATAGCACCGAACAGTGCATCTACAATATACTGTGATGTTTCAACGTTTCCTGCTATAACAGCTGCAGGGTAATCTGGATTAATCATTGAGTGATTTGGAATCTTTAATTTTAATGGCTTGAGGCATCCAGCATTAAGCGGTATATCGTCATCAACTAGGCAACGAAATACATAAAGAACTGCGGCCTCACATATTGCTCTTGGAGCATTATAGTTACCTGGATGTTGATTGCTAGTCCCTGTGAAATCAATACTGGCGCTTCTATCTTTGTTGTTAACCTTAATTGCCACACTCACCTGATACCCATCGTCCATCTTGTAGGTAAAACTAGAATCAGTAAGAACATCTAAGACTCTGCGAACAGACTCCTCTGCGTTATCTTGAACGTGCTGCATGTAAGCGTGAACCACACCCAGAGAATAATGATCAATAACTAAGAGTAGCTCTTGGGCCCCTTTTTCTGCAGCAGCAACCTGAGCCTTTAAATCAGCAATATTCTGCTCAATATTTCTAGCAGGGTGTTGCCCAGAAGAGAGTAGCTTGTATATCTCTTGCTCCATAAAGATGCCTTCTGATACTAATGTAAAGTTGTCAATTAATATTCCTTCCTCCTGTACATGCTTTGAATTTGCAGGTGCTGATCCTGGGGTAATTCCGCCTATATCTGCATGATGGCCTCTAGTTGCAACATAAAAAATTACTTCTTTATTTTCCTTATCGTAAACCGGCTTAATTAGAGTAATGTCAGGTAAATGAGTTCCACCGTTATATGGTGCATTTATGAGAAATGCATCGCCAGGCGACATTGTTGCTTTATTTTCTCTAATAATTGTTTTAATCGATTCGCTCATCGAGCCTAAATGAACTGGCATATGAGGTGCGTTAGCCACAAGATCTCCAATAGCAGAAAATATGGCACACGAAAAGTCTAGTCTTTCTTTTATATTGATTGATGATGCGGTATTTTCAAGAACTGTTCCCATTTGCTCAGCAACGTTCATAAATAGATTGTTAAATATTTCTAACATCACTGGGTCGACGTCTGTTCCTATTGCTTTTGTGCGTTTCAATTCTTCAACACGCTCTATAACTAGGTCATTGTTTTCCCTAATAATAGCTTGCCATCCTGGCTCAACAACGATCGTTGATGTGGGTTCAATTATAACTGCTGGACCGTTAATTTCATCTTCTGTCGCTATTGAGTCGCGGTCATAAAACACCGCAAGATATGTATCACCACTCATTACTACTGGTTGTGTTACTAAGACAGAAGTAGTCACAGGACCTTCTCTAATTTGATCAAAATGTCTTTGTTTATTCTCGCAAATTGTCTCAGTTTGAATAGACTCAACAATTAATGATTTTTCTGGCGAAGTGAAACCGAAGCGTGACAAATGTAATTCTTCAAAATCACCTTTTAAAACTTGAAGTTCTGCATAGTTAACTGCCAATGAACTATCTGAACCATGATACTTTATATACACTTTATCCAAATAGATAAGGTCTTCTACCTTAAATCCTTGAGACTTCATTTCGTCAATACCTTGAGACCTAAGTACTTTGAATTTATAATTTAGCGACTCAATCAGGTCGCTATCTAGTAGTGACTCAATGGCCATATCATTGATTGTATTTGAGTCAGCAAGACCCATACCATAAGCAGACAGTACTCCAGAATATGGATGAATATATATTCTCTTCATTCCTAAACTGTCTGCAACTAGACATGCATGTTGTCCGCCAGCACCACCGAAACATGTGAGAGTGTATTCGCTTACATCGTATCCACGCTGCACCGATATCTTTTTGATAGCATTTGCCATACTTTCAATAGCAACAGAAAGAAAGCCCTCGGCAACTTCTATTGGCGAAACTGTCTTATTGGTCGTGCTTGAAATTTGCTGAGCAAGAAGATTAAATTTACTTCTAACTATATCTTCATCGAGACTTTGGTTGCCGTTTGGCCCAAACACTTTTGGAAAATATTGTGGACTTATCTTGCCCAGCATTAAATTGCAGTCTGTAACTGTTAATGGGCCACCATTACGATAACATGAAGGCCCAGGGTTTGCACCCGCCGAGTCTGGACCAACACGGTAACGTGACCCATCAAAATTAATAATTGAACCTCCACCAGCTGCAACTGTATGAATTAACATCATAGGTGAACATAATCTTATTCCTGCAACCTTTGCTTCTAGGGTTCGCTCATACTGCCCCCAAAAGTGAGACACGTCAGTTGAAGTGCCCCCCATGTCAAACCCAATTAATTTATCAAATCCAGCCTTTTTACCTGTTTTTACCATGCCAACAACACCGCCAGCAGGGCCCGACAGTATAGCGTCCTTCCCTTGAAAGAAGCGCGCATCTGTTAGGCCGCCATTAGATTGCATAAACATAAGTCTACTTTTCTGTTCAGCCTCACTACCTAGCGCTATTTGAACCTGGTTAACATAGCGTCTTAATATAGGGGATAAGTACGCATCAACGACCGTAGTATCCCCTCTTGACACTATCTTCATTAGTGGACTAACTTTATGGCTTACGGATATCTGTTTAAATCCAATACTTTCAGCTATTTGTTTTACTTGGTTCTCATGTTCATGAAAACGGTAACCATGCAAAAACACAATAGCTATTGAACGATAGCCTTCATCAAAAGCACTTTGAAGCTGTTTATTTGAGCTATAAAGATCTAATTCATTTATTATATTTCCTTTATAATCTACTCTCTCGTCAATCTCAACAATGTCACTATAAAGCATATCTGGGAGCTCTATATCAATCACAAACAGCTTGGGCCTTTCCTGATACCCTATCCGCAAACAGTCCCCAAACCCTTTAGTTATTGCTAATAATGTTTTTTCACCTTGCCTCTCCAATAGGGCGTTAGTTGCAACCGTTGTGCCCATCTTAACTGCATCGATTTTGGCAATTGGAATATCCTCATTAGACTCCAATGACAACAGGTTTCGTATGCCCTCTATTGCTGCATCTTTGTATTGGTTTGGATTTTCAGATAATAATTTACAGGAGGTAATCTTGCCGCCGGGATCTTTTGCAATAAGGTCGGTAAAGGTGCCACCTCGATCAACCCAAAACTGCCAACCCTTTTTTAATTGCTCTATATCTGAATTCACTAAAACCATGTAATATAATTAATAACGTATATATTATATTTATTTAAACCATTGAATAGTGAGGATTATGATTTGTAACCAGCTCTAATAGGCTCGCAATTATTCCATTATCAGATATAAGTTCTTGTTGTATAAAAAGCAACACAATATTGATATTTATAAGAAGGATTTTTCACAGGAAAACTCAAGTGACGCAAAATCCATAAGGTAATTAATTACTTTAGTTTGCAGTCCAAAGCTTGTCAACAAGTTGAGTATTATTTGAAAATAACTGAATATGAAAAGTGTCCCCGCTGTTAACTGTGCCTACACCTTTTGGGGTTCCGGTCATTACGACATCTCCCTCTACTAGATTCATGAATGAACTGATTTCATTTAATATCTTTAAAGGTTTATTAATCATAAGATCAATACTGCCAGATTGTTTAATAATGCCATTAATTGATAACTGAAAAAATAAACTTTCTAAGGTCTCAGGTAGTGGCACAAATTCACTAAAAAGAGCCGCACCATTAAATGCTTTTGCACGTTCCCAAGGCAGGCCCTTCTTTCTTAATTCGGTCTGTAGTGAGCGCTTTGTTAGATCAAGACCCACCCCTACTCCTATATAATTACCTTCGCCATAGATAAAACATAGCTCTGTTTCATAATGTAGTTGTTCATTATGGTGCGAGTTTAGTGTGCTGGTAATTGCAGAATTGGGTTTAGAGAAAATAACCACTTCGTCAGGTATTTCATTACTAAGCTCTTCAACATGTTCAACATAATTGAGCCCAATACAGATTATTTTTGAAGGTGAGTAAATTTTATTAGCTAATTTTATCGTTTTCATATTGTTTAAGATACCATTACCATACCAAAAACTATTAAACTTATTGTTGCATTAAAGTTTATTTAGAGCACTCTTAAAACTTAATACCCTCTATATCTGCTATAGTATGTATATCTTTATCGCCACGCCCAGAAAGATTAATTACGATGTGTTTTCCTTTGCCCATCTCCTTTGCAAGCTTAATTCCATAGGCTACTGCATGCGAAGACTCTAGAGCTGGCAAAATACCTTCGACTCTAGTTAGTGTATGGAATGCTTCTAAGGCTTCATTGTCAGTAATTGCTACGTAGTGTGCTCTGCCTGTATCTTTCAAATATGCATGCTCAGGACCAACACCTGGATAATCTAGACCAGCAGAAATTGAATGACCCTCTATTATCTGTCCATTTTCATCCTCCATAAGGTATGTCCTGTTGCCATGCAGAACACCTACACTGCCTGCACACAATGGAGCAGCATGGGCAGTTGGGCCTTTTTCAATGCCATGTCCTGCAGCTTCAACACCATAAATATCGACCGAAGTATCGTCAATAAAATCATAGAAAAGTCCAATTGCATTTGATCCGCCCCCAACACAAGCCACCAATGCATCTGGCAAACCACCGACCTGAATAGCAAACTGCTCTTTTGCCTCTTTGCCAATAATACTTTGAAAATCTCTTACCATCATAGGATAAGGGTGTGGGCCAGCAACAGTACCAATAATATAAAATGTATCGTCAATGTTTGTTACCCAATCGCGCATAGCTTCGTTCAAGGCATCCTTTAAAGTACGTGAGCCTGATGAAACTGGAACAACTTCGGCACCTAAAAGTTTCATTCTAAATACATTCAGGGCTTGACGGGCAACATCGACCTCACCCATATATACAACACACTCTAGGCCGAGTCTAGCGGCAACAGTTGCTGTTGCCACACCGTGCTGACCTGCTCCTGTTTCAGCAATAATACGTGTTTTACCCATTCTCTGAGCTAGTAGGGCTTGGCCAATAGTATTGTTAACCTTGTGAGCACCAGTATGATTTAAATCTTCGCGCTTTAGATAAATCTCAGCACCGCCCATCTTCTCGCTTAAATTTTTCGCGTGATATAGAGGTGTAGAGCGACCGACGTAATGCTTTAAATCTTGTTTAAATTCAGCTATAAACTCTTCATCATCCTTATATCTTAAGTAAGCTTTATTTAGTTCAGTAACTGCAGTCATCAAAGTTTCAGCTATAAAAATACCGCCATATTGTTCAAAGTGCCCTTTGTCATCTGGAAGAGAATAGCTCATTGGTTTGCCTGTAGAATAAAACTCTTTATTTTATCAATATCTTTGACGCCTTTTGAACTTTCCACGCCACTTGAAACGTCAACTGCATAAGGGTTCACCTGCCTAATTGCTTCTTGTACTGTATGAGGAGACAAACCACCAGCTAAAATAATTGGAAGATCTATATCAACATTCGCCAACGACCAGTCAAAGCTCTCACCAGTGCCGCCATAGGCTGAACTATTATAAGTATCTAACAGTAGGCCACTGGCATGTGAAAAATAATCTGCCATTTTAGCTACATTGGTTTCACTGTTAATGCGCAATGCCTTTATAAATGGCACTCCATATTGTTTACAGTCTTCAGCACTTTCGTCGCCATGAAATTGCAAGGTGTCAAGTGGCACTTCACACAGAACCTCGTCAATAAAATTATCCTCAGCATTAACAAATAGGCCAACACGATTAACAAAAGGTGGCAAACAGTTCACAATATCAGTAGCAGTCTCGACACTAATATTGCGTGGAGACTTATCGTAAAACACAAGTCCTATTGCGTCGATACCTAGCCTAGATGCTTGTTTTGCATTTTCTACTTGAGTAAAACCGCATATTTTGATTTTCATTATCAGTGCTTTGTTTCGTTTATAGCTTCTCTGGCAACTTGAGCTCTAATTTTATCCTGATCAACCCACCACTCATTCTCCGTTAGCAGGTCAAGCGCACCTGAAAGTTTTTTTAAAAAAACCTCTGGCTTATCTAGTTGTAGTGTTTTTCTCCAAAGATCAAACGAAGATTGGTCGCTTATGTGGGAGTGTTTATCAGCAACACTGGTTAACATTTGTAGCGCAAAAAATGTCAAGTCATCTTCCTCACCACAACGAACTGATGTTATATAGTGAGCTACTGCTGCTGCCACAGCTCTGGTATCAGCCTCCTCAGGAGACTCATCTATCAAGTGCTGTATCATAGCTACTGTAATTTCTGGATCTATTGGAAAAATCACCCCCAGCCAGATTGCATGTGCTAAGGCCTTCAGAGACTCAGGCCCTTCTGACAAATACATTACATCACAGGCCTCGACTGCTAACTCCCACAGCTCGGCATCATGAGCTAAATTAAATGCCTCTGATGACTTTGCCCAGGCATCAGAACCTTCATAGCGTTCTACTTGAATTCTGCCAATTTCTAGCAGAGTCTTAATTCTCTCATCTATAGGTGCAGTTTTGTTTTGACTAAGAAGTTGGCCCTCAAAGTACTCTAACCTAGATTTTAACTGCTCCTCATTTGCATAAACATCTTCAGAGTCATCGCCATCAAAAATATCCTGCCCTTTATTTAAATATTTAAATCCCATAATAAAAAATTAGTAATTAATAAAATGCCGCCTCTAGCCTATCTTCCCAATTTTCAGGAGTGTCTCCGTAGTCTGGCTTCACATCCATTTGAAAAAATCGCTCAGAGTCTGATTTAGCTATAGATTTTATGACTAAAACTAAGTCTTCAAATGACTCAATATCAGTATACGCAATCATAACTTCACTTAGTAACAGCATTCAAATAACCAAATTGAAAATGATTGTTATTTTACACTGGAGGAGGATTATTTGTTTCATAACAAACTAGTTGCCCACCGAGTCTAGCTTTTTTTAGAGGCTTTGTTTTTTTTTCGTTTAGATGCTTTTGATTTAATTTTGCCTGAGATTGCTTTTTTACACTCTTCAATGCTCAACTCATCTGGTTGTTTATCTCCAAACAATTTCTTTATGGTTATATTCTTTTGACCTTTACCACGTTTTTTTCCATTCCATATATATGGACCAAAACGTCCATTAAGAATTTGAATATCTGATCCTTCAAATGTCTTTATGATCCGTTCTGCATCAAATTTTTCTTTTGCCTCGATAAGCAATAAAGCCTCTTCTAAAGTTACATCTTCAGGTGAAAGCTCTTTCAACGAAACATATTTAACTCCATACTGTATATACGGACCGAATCTACCGTAGTTAGCTTTAATTTTTTGTCCGTCTTGCGTTTCACCAACTAAGCGGGGCATATTAAAAAGGTCTAGAGCCTCCTCTAAAGTAATACTTTCAATATCTTGACCATTTCTAAGTGAAGAAAAGGTAGGTTTTTCTTCATCCTCTTTTTGGCCAATCTGAGCGAATGCGCCGTAACGACCAAAACGCACGCTAACAGGTTTGCCACTTTTAGTGTCAACCCCCAGGTCACGCTTACCGTGTGTCTCATCCCTCGGTATGTCCTTGGCAATCTCAATCTTTTCATGGAATGGATTATAAAATTCCTTGACCACATCCTGCCAAGCAACATTTTCTGTAGCAATCTTATCGAAACTTTTTTCTAGGTTAGCGGTGAACTCATAGTCAACAATGTCGCTGAAGTTCTTTACTAAGAAATCATTCAATAAATAAGCAACATTAGTTGGAAAAAGCTTATTTTTCTCTGCCCCAGTGCTCTCGCTAGCTACTGACTCAACAACTTCGTTATTTACAATTTCAATAAGTTGAAATTCTCGCTCATAACCATCTCTTGTTTCCTTAGATACGTAATTCCTGTCTTGGACAGTGGTTACCATGGTAGCGAAAGTAGAGGGTCTACCGATACCCATCTGTTCTATCTTTTTAACCAGGGAAGCCTCTGTGTATCGAGCTTTTGCACGTGAAAAACTTTCCTTGGCGCTGAAACTGGCCAAACTCAAAGAGTCGCCTTTACTTAGTTGTGGTAAGAGTTTATCATCTGACGACAGGTAATCGTATACCTTGAGAAAGCCAGAAAATACTAAAACCTCCCCCCTGGCGACAAACACTTCACTCCTGTTTGAAATGCCTATATTTATTTTAGTTTTTTGTAGTTCTGCATCGCTCATCTGTGAGGCTAACGTGCGCTTGTAAATTAATGAATATAGCCTAGATGCTTGATCTTCAAGCCCAAAAATACTGGGTTTAGTTAAATCAGTTGGACGAATAGCTTCATGAGCCTCTTGAGCGCTAATACTCTTTGTTTTGTAACGTCTAGGGTGATGGTATTCTGGTCCGAATTGTTCTTTAATTTGTTTCTCTGCAGCCTCTATCGCAACCTCAGACAGATTAAATGAGTCTGTCCTCATGTATGTAATCGCACCATCTCTATATAACCCCTGTGCTACAGACATAGTCTGTTTAACTGAAAAGCCTAATTTTTGCGATGCCTCTTGTTGCAATGTCGAGGTGGTAAATGGTGGTTTAGGGGAGCGCTTTGATGGCTTTTCGTCAATGTCCAGCACACCAAGATCTGCATTAATTAATTCTTTTGAAAAATCTAAAGCTTCTTTATTGTTAGAAAAATCAGTATCAAGCTTTACATCGACAGATTCACCAACACTATTTACTAATTCAGCTCGGACTTTAAAAGAGCTTTGAGGAATATGGCTGGTTATTTCTCTTTCCCTCTCAACTACAAGACGAACTACGGGAGACTGAACTCTGCCTGCTGAACGAGCTCCTGAAATTTTTCTCCATAGCACGGGCGATATTTCAAAACCCACCAATCTGTCAATAATTCTTCTTGCCTGTTGCGCATCAACTAGATGACGATCTACTATTCTAGGTGATGCAACAGCCTCAGTAATTGCATTTTTAGTTATTTCGTTAAATACTATTCTTGGTGTGTCATCTGGTAACTTTAATGATTCAAGTAAATGCCAAGCTATGGCTTCTCCCTCGCGGTCCTCATCAGTTGCCAGATAAACTGTGCTTGCTTTTTTGACTAATTTTCTTAATTCTGCAACTACTTTTTTCTTGTCATTACTGACAACATAGGTTGGTTGGAAATTGTTCTCTAGGTCAATGCCCATGTCTTTTTTCGGCATGTCACGGATGTGGCCAATACTTGACTTAACTGTATAGCCTTTACCTAAAAAATTTTCTATAGTTTTTGCTTTTGCTGGAGACTCAACAATAACAAGATTCATAGACATTATTGGATAGTATGGTTATCGTCAGAAAACACTATAGACTCAAGCCATTGAGCTGAAACCATTTCGTCTGAGCTGTTGCCTAAAACCATCATTACTACCCATTTAAGGTCATCCAAGGACAGGTTAGAGTCTCCCAGTGACATTACTTGATTTATTATCATCTCACGCTGACTCGCATTCAGCTGGCCAACATTCTCCATAAACAACAGGAAGCCACGTGATTTGGAATCTATTTTTAATTTTTCTTCTTCAGAATATATCCTCATTCCACCATTTGTGGCATCAAACGGCATAAATTTGCCATCCTGAAGTGTTGCAATGTTTTCCAGCCAGCTTAGGGCTTTGTCAATTCTGCCAGTTTCAAATCCAGCCTCAGAGAGATGTGCCTTTAGTGCCGTATCATCAATTTGACTAGACGAGTCGTGCTCTGCCTCTTCGAACAGATAATCAAACATATAAGTCAAAACATCGAGAATATTATTGGTCATAGTAAATTATTTAATTAATGTAAAGCATGAGTGGTTATTAGCAACCCCTACAAATTCTATCTGAAATTTAATCAGGGCCAACTCTTGATTAGATACATGGGGGCTTAAGACGTTTTTTTCAACCATCTGGTCAACCGTTATGGAATAGTAACGTGTGTATTTTAATAGTTTTCATACATCTACAAACACATTTTTCAGAAAATCCATGCCTATTCCTCTTTTCATAATCAGTTTATGGAGCAATAATTATCGTTTCTTTATGATTAGTATAAACAAACTTTAAGCTATAAAATCAAAATAGGTGGGTGACTTATATAACTACACAATTCTATTTATAATGTACTACTAATATGGCCGTAACTTAATTATAATTAAACTAAAAAGGAGATTCAATATGCCAGTACATGAGGTTAAACATCCCTTGATTCAGCACAAAATAGGCTTAATAAGAAAATCAAATATAAGCACAAAAGACTTCAGGGAGTTAGCTTCAGAGATAGGCGCACTTTTAACCTATGAAGCTACATCCTCACTCCCCACTGAACAAGCTGAAATAAATTGCTGGTCTGGCCCAACCAAAATTAACATAATATCTGGCAAAAAAGTTACCTTTGTTCCTATTCTGCGTGCGGGAATTGGAATGCTTGATGGTGCACTCAATACAATTCCTAATGCTAAAATTTCTGTTGTTGGCTTATACCGTGATGAAGACACTCTGAAACCTGTTACTTATTTCAAAAAAGTAGTTGCTGATATTCATCAAAGAAAGGCTATGATTGTTGACCCAATGCTAGCTACAGGCGGGACATTAGTTTCCACTATAGATATATTAAAAGAGGCAGGCTGTAAAGACATTGTAGGTATTTTTTTGGTTGCTGCTCCAGAAGGAATAAAGTTTTTGAACAAACACCACCCAGAAGTTGAAATTTATACTGCAGCAATAGATTCACACTTAAATGAAGATGGCTATATAATTCCAGGCTTAGGTGATGCTGGAGATAAGATTTTTGGAACGAAATAGCCCCCTCTGTCAAAAGCACAACTGATTGATATTTTACTTAAATAATATATATAGCATATGTGCCGCTTTCTGGAACTTTAATTTAGCCAAACAAACATAAAAGATTGTAAACTTTATCAATACAATATTCGTTGTAAGTTATGGTAAAATTGCACGCTTTTATTGGCAAATATTTATTATGAAAAGAACATTTCAACCAAGCGTACTTAAGCGCAAACGCACGCATGGCTTTAGATCAAGAATGAGCACTAGATCTGGTCGCGCAATTATCAATGCACGCAGAAAGAAGGGACGTAAACGTTTAGCTGCTTAATTTCTGTGAATAATAGGCTAACTCGTAATAACAGAATTAGTAAGCCCTCAGAATACAGGGCTGTTTTTAAGTCAGGGAAAATTGAAAAAAGTGAACACTGGACCGTTATTGCAAAACCAAACGCCTTAGCTATGCCGCGCTTAGGACTAGCAATTTCTAAAAAAGTTTGTCGCCTAGCGGTTAATAGAAATCGCCTAAAGAGACTTGCAAGAGAGGTGTTTAGAGATTCAAAAAATTATTTACTGAATTGTGAATTTGTGGTTTTATCTAGAGGCCACTCTTCAGCCTCTAATGCAGCACTCTCAAGTGATCTGAATTCGCTATTACATAAGTTTAATAAAGCTTAATGCGCTACATACTAATTATTCCCATTAGATTTTACCAGCTATTTATCAGCCCTCTATTCGGCTCAAATTGCAGGTTCTCTCCTACTTGTTCACAATATTCTTTAGAGGCTATAAAAGAATATGGATTCTTTAAAGGATTGAGACTTAGCATAAAAAGAATTGGAAAATGTCACCCCTGGCATGACGGCGGGTTTGACCCAGTTCCAAAAAACAACTCTACAAACACACATTAAATTATGGACAATCAAAAACTTTTTTTAATAATTGCAATATTACTAAGTGTATTCTTACTTTGGGATAAGTGGGCATTTAGAAATACACCACAGCCTTTAAATAATATTGCTGAACAGACTTCAGGCAATACTATTGATCAGATTAATACTATTGTTGCAAATACTTCAGATGCAAATTCTGACGTGCCAGACTTTGCTTTTCAAGAGGTTAGCTCTGATATAGAAGTATATGGCTCCTCTGAGCAGCAGCCTTATACAACAGTTACAACTGATTTACTAACAGTTGAAATAAGCCACAAGGGTGGAGCAATTCAAAATGCCTATCTAAACTCTTACCCCTCAGAACTTGGAAGCGAAACTAATTTTCAATTGCTTAGTAATAAAAAAGGCTCTGCCTTTAGGGCTCATAGTGGTTTAAAGGGTTCAGCTACAAACTCCTTACCAACACATGAATCAATGTTCAATTCACAGAAGTCAAACTATGGGCTAGTCGGTGAAACACTGAGCGTGCCTTTTACATGGGAAAACGAAAACGGTATTGATGTTACTAAGACTTATTATTTTCAAAGAGGTAGTCATGTTGTTGAGATTGATTATGTAATTAATAATAACTCTAATAATTCAATTGGAGCTCGAAGTTATGTCTTTCTTGAGAGAGACTCTCTAGACCAGTCAAACATGATGATGCCGACATTTACTGGCGGTATAGTATATGACAAAGATTCAGACAGTGTGCAAAAAAATAGTTTTGATGATTGGTCTGATTTCGATAACGATACTAGCAAAAATACTATTGGCGGCTGGATTGCTATGGTTCAACAGTACTTTGTTGCAGCATGGATTCCAAACCAAAACGAAAAACAAGAACACCAGTCATACGTAGGTAAAAATGATAACTTATATAAACTAAGGAGCGTCGGTCAGCAAATGACAATAAATTCGGGCTCAAGTGTATCTGTATCACAAAACAAACTGTACGTAGGGCCTAAGGAATACGGAAATATAGAAAAAGTTGCTACTGGCTTAAATTATTCATTAGATTACGGCTGGCTAGACATACTTGCAGACCCTCTTTCTTGGATTATCCATAAGGTAAATGATTTTGTTGGAAGTTGGGGTTGGTCTATCATTATCATAACATTCTTGATTAAGTTGGCTTTCTACCCATTATCCGAAAAGTCCTACAGATCAATGGCTGGGATGAGGAAGTTAGCACCAAGACTTGAAAAGATTAAAGCGAGCTATGGTGACGACAGACAAAAAATGGGCCAAAAAACCATGGAGCTTTACAAGAAAGAAAAAATAAATCCAGCCTCGGGTTGTTTACCTATCTTAGTCCAGATACCTGTATTTATCGCTTTCTACTGGATGCTTCTTGATACAGTGGAGTTGCGCCAAATGCCTTTCCTTTACTTGCCTGACCTTTCAGCACAAGACCCTTATTATATTTTGCCTTTATTGATGGGCGCATCAATGTTTATACAGCAAAAATTAAATCCGCCACCTGCAGACCCTATGCAGGCCAAAATTATGATGTCTTTACCGTTCGTTTTTACTATATTTTTCTTATGGTTCCCTTCTGGGTTAGTTCTTTACTGGGTAGTAAACAATACACTATCTATAGCGCAGCAATGGACAATTAATAAACGTATCAATGGATAAATTTTGCTTAGATTTTGCAACTGAGCTATATCTAAAAATAGATAGGTAAGCCTGTGTCCATCCTAACTAGTATGGATGAATATAAGTTCTGGCATGACGAAAAACTTACTAGATCTATTACCAATATTGATGAATGCTTAGTAGATATATTTAACCCAGACAGGTTGACTAGTAGTGAAAAGGATAAAGTATTACAACTCTGTACTGTTAATAACTTTGCATTATTTCAATTGCAAAATATCGACAGTTTTACTAATGACAGCATTACAAATATCTCCGCACAGTTTGGCTTAACAAATTCTGACGATCATTTATATGCTCCAAAGAGCGGACTATCCCGTATTACTCAAAGTAAAAATGAAGAGCAAGCTACATTTATACCCTACACTAGTAAAGCTATTAGTTGGCATACTGATGGTTATTACAATCCAACTAGCAAGCGAATAAGAGCTTTTACACTTTTCTGTGTTAATAAGGCGGCCAGTGGTGGCAGTAATGCTTGGATTGATCCTCAGATTGTATACTTACTACTCAGGGAGAACAACCCTGATGTAGCTAGAGCATTGACACATTCTAATGCTATGACAATTCCTACGCATGAAGTGAATGGCTCTATCAGAAGGCCAAAATCAACTGGGCCAATATTCTTTATTGATAAAGTAACAAAAAAACTTTCTATGCGATATACTCAAAGAAAGAAAAATATTCTTTTTTTAAATTCAATTGAACTAAAACAGGCTGTTGAATATTTAGATAAATTATTGGATTCAGATTCAGCACATCACTTCAAACTTTTATTTGAGCCTGGTCAGGGAATAATTTGCAACAATGTTATACACAATAGGGAACAATTTAGTGATGACCCATCCAGGCCACGCCTACTTCTTAGGGGCAGGTATTACAATCAAACGGGTACTTTGCAATCTGAAAATTAAATATTGCCTCTATTAATCTTTATAACTTAACTCCTAATATATAATTCAACTAATGCATTCAGAAAAAGACCTTTACCTAAAAGCACAGAAAATAAAGCTTATAATTTTTGATGTGGACGGAGTTCTCACTAATGGTGGGCTGTATTTTTCAGATAAAGGGGTGGAGTTGAAGCGCTTCAACTCTCTTGATGGACATGGCATAAAAATGCTTATAGATTTTCAAATAGAACCGGCCATTATTACTGCCAGATCCTCAAAAAGTGTTGAACACAGGGCACTTAACTTAGGTGTTAAATATATATACCAAGGACAAGATGATAAACTCGTTGCTTACAACGAACTAATTGGCAAACTAAAATTAAAACCTGAGCAGGTAGCTTACATGGGTGACGATGTAATAGATTTACCTGTCATGTCTAGGGTTGGATTGCCTATAGCTGTATCAAACGCTCATGATTTTGTTAAAGAGAACTCTTTTATTGTTACAAATAAGTCAGGAGGTAATGGAGCTGTTCGAGAGGTATGCGACTTGTTGCTTAAGGCCCAGGACAAATACCAAACCGCAATGCAGGCATATTTAAATTGACTGAGTTCCAAATTAAATGCTATGAGGCATTAAAAACCCAGGTCCCAATCGGTAGGGTTATAACTTATGCTGACCTTGCAACATTAATTGGACATCCAAACGCATATCGTGCTGTTGGTAGTGCTATGAATAAGAACCCATTTGCACCTAAAGTTCCTTGTCATAGAGTTGTTAAATCTAATGGTGAAATTGGTGGCTTCGCAGATGACATCAAAATAAAAATTAGTCGCCTCAAGGACGAAGGAATAGAAACACTAAATGGTAATATAGTTAACTTTGAAGGGTGTCAGTACCTACCCAAAAAGTAAAATGTATTTGTCAACCAAACTAAAGCTTTTTGCCTCTCATCTTAGAAATCATTTGAAGTTGCGCCATGGACTCTGCAAGCGCTGCCTGGGTTGAGGAAATATCTTGACCGCCTTCAGAATTAGCCATCGCTTCTTCAGCTCTTTGTTTTGCTTCAAGAGCCCTAGATTCATCTAGATCAGTAGCCCTTATTGCAGTATCTGAAAATATTGTGACTATATCTGGTTGCACCTCTACAATGCCGCCTGACACATAAATCGATTCAACTCCATTTTCGGTCTCAACTCTAACTTCACCTGGCTTTAGTGTTGACAACAAGGCCATGTGCTTTGGATAAATACCTATCTCACCTGTAGATGCTGGAGCAAAAACACATTTTGCTTCACCAGAATATAGCGACTCTGTAGCGCTAACAACCTCTACACGAATTGTTGACATCTATGCTTTCTCCGATGCTCTTTCACGCACCTCTTCAATCGAACCTGTCATGTAGAAAGCCTGCTCAGGAATAGAGTCTAACTCACCATCAAGTATTGCTTTGAATCCTGAAATAGTATCCTTAAGTGATACATACTTTCCAGGAGATCCCGTAAAAACCTCAGCTACGAAAAACGGTTGTGATAAATATTTTTGTATCTTTCTAGCTCTTGACACGGACTGCTTGTCTTCCTCAGATAATTCGTCCATACCTAAAATAGCAATAATATCTTTTAATTCTTTATAGCGTTGTAAAACACCCTGAACTCCACGCGCAACGTCATAGTGCTCTTGTCCAACAATCAAAGGGTCCAACTGGCGCGAGGTTGAGTCTAGAGGATCTACCGCCGGATATATACCTAACTCTGCAACCTGGCGTGACAGTACTACTGTTGCGTCTAAGTGAGCAAAAGTGGTAGCAGGTGAGGGGTCGGTTAAATCGTCGGCAGGTACATATACGGCCTGTATAGAGGTAATTGAACCTTTCTTAGTTGAAGTAATTCGCTCTTGCAACGCTCCCATTTCTGAAGCTAAGGTTGGCTGGTATCCTACAGCTGATGGCATACGACCTAATAGCGCAGAAACCTCAGTACCTGCAAGTGTATAACGATAAATATTGTCAATGAAAAGTAGTACATCTCGACCCTCATCACGGAAAAATTCTGCCATTGTAAGGCCTGTAAGTGCAACTCTAAGGCGGTTTCCTGGCGGCTCATTCATTTGGCCATAAACTAAAGAGACCTTATCAAGTACATTGGAATCTTTCATTTCATGGTAGAAATCGTTGCCCTCTCGAGTACGCTCTCCAACACCTGCAAATACAGAGTAGCCCGAGTGCTCAATTGCAATATTACGGATAAGCTCCATCATATTTACAGTCTTGCCAACTCCAGCACCTCCAAACAGGCCGACCTTACCGCCTTTTGCAAAAGGACAAATTAGATCAATTACTTTGATTCCAGTTTCAAGAAGCTCTGCTGCGGGAGCAAGCTCGTCATAATTAGGAGCAGGACGGTGAATTGCCCACTCTTCTTCGTGCCCAATATCGCCGGCATTATCGATTGGTTCCCCCAACACGTTCATAATCCGACCCAATGTTTTAGTACCCACTGGGACCATAATGGCTTCCCCTGTATTTGTCACATCTAAGCCCCTCATTAGTCCTTCAGAACTACCCATTGCGATTGCTCGCACTACGTTGTCACCGAGTTGTTGTTGTACCTCCAACGTGAGGTCTGTCTTAGTAACAATTAAAGCGTCATAAACTTTTGGAATAGCTTCAGCCGGAAATTTAACGTCGATTACCGCGCCAATAATTTGTGTGATTTTACCTTTACTCATTTTGGTTCCTCTCTTATAAACTCAAACGGCAGCAGCGCCACTAACAATCTCTGAAATTTCTTGAGTAATTGCAGCCTGTCTTGCCTTGTTGTAAACTAACTCTAAATCTTTAACCATATCGCCTGCATTGTCAGTTGCACTATTCATTGCAATCATTCTAGACGACTGCTCACAAGCAATATTTTCAACTAGACCTTGGTAAACCAAGGCCTCTATATATCGTACTAAAAGAGCGCTCAAAGCCTCTTCTGCATCTGGCTCATATATATAGTCCCAGTGATGGTCCATACCATCCACTTCAGCTGGCACCATAGGAACTAGCTGGGTTACTGTAGGGACTTGTGTCATTGTGTTTTCAAACTTATTATAAGCCACAGATAATTGTTGAATATCGCCAGAATCAAAACTATCAAGCATAACCTTAATGGTTCCTAGCAGGTCGTCAAAGTGTGGCGTGTCTCCAAGACCAGATGTTGCAGCCTTTATCTCTAAACCTGAATTTTTAAAAAATGCTGTTGCTTTTTTACCTATTGTACAAATATCAACAATAACTCCATCATCTTGAAGTTTTGCTATCTTTGATAACACACTTCTAAATAGGTTTGTATTTAGGCCGCCGCAAAGACCCCTGTCGCTTGAAATAACGATAATTCCAACTCTATCAATTTTGTCTATTTTTTTCATGTAAGGGTGCTCAAACTCTGAATGTGCATAAGCTAAATGGCCAATTACTCTGTAAATTTTTTCAGAGTATGGGCGCGAAGCTAGCATCCTGTCTTGTGCTTTTTTCATTTTAGAGGCAGCAACCATTTCCATGGCCGAAGTAATCTTCTGAGTATTTTTAATACTCGATATTTGCGTTCTAATTTCCTTTCCTGAAGCCATTATTTATTTACCAAGTATGGTTAGCCTTAAAGTCATCAATTGCAGCCTGCAGTTCTGCCGCTATATCGTCATTAAAGTCACCGGTTTTATCTATTTTTGCAATTAAATCTGACTGGTTTGCATTCATATAGGCAATCAATGAGGCTTCAAAGTTAACCACTTGCTTAACATCAATATCATCTAATGAGCCCGAATTAGCTGCGAACAATGAGGTTGCCATTTCTGCAACTGACAAAGGTGTGTACTGATTTTGTTTCATAAGCTCTGTAACTCTCTGACCACGATCAATCTGCGCTTTAGTTTCTGCATCAAGGTCAGAAGCAAACTGCGCGAACGCTGCTAACTCTCTGTACTGTGCTAGGTCTAAGCGGATACCTCCACCAAGTTTTTTAATGATCTGTGTTTGTGCTGCACCACCAACACGAGACACTGATAAGCCTGCATTAATAGCTGGTCGTATACCAGCATTAAACAAGTCTGTCTCCAAAAATATTTGGCCGTCTGTAATTGAAATTACATTCGTTGGTACAAACGCAGACACATCTCCACCCTGTGTTTCGATTATAGGTAGTGCTGTTAGAGACCCAGTTTGACCTTTAACTTCACCATTAGTAAGTTGCTCAACATAATCTGCATTAATACGAGATGCACGTTCAAGTAATCGCGAGTGAAGATAAAAAACATCTCCAGGGTATGCTTCTCTGCCTGGTGGGCGCTTTAATAACAAGGAAACTTGTCTATATGCCCATGCCTGTTTAGTGAGATCATCATAAACAATCAAGGCGTCTTCTCCACGATCACGAAAATATTCAGCCATCGCACAGCCAGCATAAGGTGCAATATATTGTAGTGCTGCTGAATCTGACGCACTTGCAGAAACCACTATGGTGTTGTGCATCGCTCCATGCTCTTCAAGTTTGCGTACAACAGCTGCTACTGATGAGGCTTTCTGCCCAATAGCAACATACACACACTTAACCCCTGTATTCTTTTGATTAATAATTGCATCTACCGCGACAGCTGTTTTACCAGTTTGACGATCACCAATAATTAATTCACGCTGGCCGCGTCCAATTGGAACCATCGCGTCTATAGCCTTAATTCCTGTTTGAATTGGTTGGTCTACAGATTGACGATCAATTACGCCAGGAGCGATAACCTCTAATGGTCGTGAAGATGTTGTTTTAATTTCACCTTTTCCTTCTATGCCTCTACCCAGAGGGTCAACTACCCTGCCTAGCATCTCAGGCCCAACTGGTACTTCAACTAGACGGTTCGTACACTTAACAGTGTCACCCTCAGATATTTGTAAATAATCTCCCAGGATTACTGCACCAACACTATCTTGCTCAAGATTTAATGCCATCCCAAACGTGTTGCCAGGGAATTCAAGCATTTCACCAAACTGTACATCTGCTAGTCCGTGAATACGAACAATTCCATCACTCACACTTATAACAGTACCTTCGGTTCTTGCTTCTACTTCAAAGTCAAAACCCTCTATCTGTTTTTTAATTAAATCACTAATCTCACTTGCGTTTAATTGCATAACTATTCCTCTTTATTAAATAAATTAATTTATTGACAACTGTATATTTAACTCGTTAATACGAGCCTGAATAGACATGTCAATAACTTTATCGCCATCCTTGACAACAATACCACCAACTAAACTTGCATCAATCGAGGTATCTATATTAACATTCGCAGCATATTTATCTGCTAAATCACTAACAATTTGTTTCTCCTCTTTGTCGCTCAATTTGTATGCACTAATAACCTGAAATGTCCTTGAATCACTTGTTGCATTTACACTTTTTTCAAATAAATCTAAAATACTAGGTAATGCCTGTGTACGGCCGTTTTCTAGGAGAATATTCACAAATGCTTGTTCTTGGTCGCTTAAGTCTCTGTTCATAACTGATGCCAATAAACTAGTTACAGATAGAGCTTTGTTTGCTTTAGTTGCGCTAGGTGAAGCTAAAAAAGCTTGCATAGACTTATCACTAACAATACGTGCTCCTTCTGTCAAAACCTCTCTCCATTGCTCGTGCTCTTTATTTTGAGTTGCAATATCAAAAACTGCTTTTGCATAAGGTTTTGCTATAGTGACTAACTCCATATCTAAGACCTATAGTGTTTGTGATAGTTTATTAAGCATGTCTTGGTGCGTCTTAGCGTCAACCTCTTTGTCTAAAACTGAATTTACACCCTTCATAACTAAGTCAGACACTTGGCCTTTCAACTCGTTACGAGCACGAACAACTTCTTGTTCAAGGCTCACCTGTGCCTGTGCTTTAACTTTGTCAGCCTCATCAACGGCTACATTCTTAGCCTCATCAACCATACTAGTTGCTTGCTTGCTTGCGTTTGCAATAATTTCAGACGCTTGGTTTTTTGATTGATCCAATATCTCTTGTGCTTTTTGCTGCGCCTCTTGTCTAGCCGCTATGCCCCGTTCAGCAGCAATAAGTCCTTCCTCAATTCGTTTCTTTCGCTCTTCCATAGCAGCCACTATTGGTGGCCAGATAAACTTCATGCAGAACCATGTAAACATAGCAAACATTATTAGCTGTCCAAGCATAGTCAAATTTATATTCATAACCTAACCCCTACCCAATTGAAAAGTTTTACGACTAAATAGCATAAGTTTATTTTTATCTAGCCAGCAACCGCAAACAATATGTACATTGAAATACCCACTGCAATCATTGGTACAGCATCTACTAAACCCATCACAATAAACATTTGTGTTCTAAGCATCGGTATTAACTCTGGCTGCCTTGCTGCTCCCTCTATGAACCTGGCCCCTAAAATACCAATACCTACAGCTGCACCTAATGCACCTAGGCCCATTAAGATCGAACCTGCTAAAAATAATATACTTGTTTCCATTTTTTTCTCCTGTTTATAAATTTAAAAAAATTACTGCTACTAAAAACTTATTAATGTTCTTTTTGGTGCGCCATATCTAGATACACAATCACCAATGTCATAAAAATAAATGCCTGTAATAAAACAATTAAAATATGGAAAATTGCCCACGGCAAGGACAAACTCCACTGTATCCAGAAAGGCAATAGCGCAATTAAGATAAATATCATCTCTCCTGCATACATGTTTCCAAATAATCGCAAAGCAAGTGAGACTGGCTTAGCGATTAAGTTAACTCCTTCTAAGAATAAGTTAAAAGGTAACATAAATTTACCAAAAGGATGTAGAGTAAGTTCTGCTGCAAATCCAGCAGCACCTTTCTCTTTAATGCTATAGTACAAGATAAGTAAAAATATACCTATCGACATACCGAAGGTTGCATTTGGGTCGGTAGTCGGTACAACCTTTAAGTATTCCACGCCCATTATACTGGCAAGATACGGTAGCCAGTCAACCGGAACCAGGTCCATTGTATTCATCAAAATAATCCAAATAAATGTGGTCAAGGCTAGAGGGGCAACCATCATATTTTGGCCATTAAATGAGCCACGAACATTTTCGTTAATAAAGTCAACAATACTTTCAACAAAATTTTGAACGCCTGTAGGCGTTTCTGCAGTCATTGTTTTTCCAACACGATAGAATACAAATAAAAATAGCGATCCCAATACGAAAGAAAAGCCTAGAGTATCGAGATGAAACGCCCAAAAACCCATCTCTTTTGCTTGTTCTGCGCTATGAGCTAGACCCCAACTACCGTCTGGCAGTTGACCATAAGTTAAATTTTGTAGGTGGTGCTTAATATAGCTACCAGAAGTCATTACTTCGCCTGATACTGACATTAAATTTGTTTAACCTTGTCTATTAAAAACCCAACTTGTCCTAAAACTAAACCCGATATTAGTTCGGCTGCTTCAAATTTGAAAGATAATAAACCAATCAAAGTTAATGCTATTACTACTGCCATGCGCATTAAAACGCTCATAACCATCATGCCAACACTTGCTTGGGCGCTAATAGGACCCCCCTTTTTTTGTTTTTCTGTATGTCTGCTTATAAGCCCAGTATTGAGTAAACTCACTATGCCGCCATATAAAGCGGGAAAAAACCCACTTCCATTTATAGCAAAATATGCAACAGCTAAAACTATACCAAGTAACTGCATATTTGGCCATTTATGAAACCCTGGCACTAGCACAACTATTTACTCTAACACACAAAACACTGGATTATACAGTCTGGTAATGAATTTTTTTAAATAAAAGTTCACTTTTTTACTATCTGAAATATAACTTTATTCAGTTAGATAAATGTGATGCCTTTATGCGCTTTTTTTGATCATTTCTTCGGCCGCTTTGCGCGCCTTTTCAGTAATAGTAATACCGCCAAGTATGCGTGCAACTTCTAGTATTCTGTCGTCATTGGATAATTTCTGTACATTAGTTTTAGCACCGCTATCTTCTTGGACTTTACTGACCTTTAGGTGCTGACAACCAAATGAAGCAACCTGTGCTAAATGGGTAATGCATATAACTTGATAGTGCTGTGACAATTCTTTTAATTTCCTTCCAACAACCTCTGCTATAGCTCCACTTATACCTACATCTACCTCATCGAATACAAGAGTTGGGGCATATTCGCTATCGGCACTCACTACTGAAATTGCCAATGAAACTCTAGACAATTCTCCTCCTGAAGCAATTTTTTTGAGGGGCTTGAGAGATTGACCGTGATTAGTTTTTACCAAGAACTCAACTGACTCCGAACCGTTCAAGTGCACTCCACCATCTTTCTTCACTAAACTAACCATAAATTCACTGCCTGGCATACCCAATAGTTGCATTGCATCCGTAACTAATTTGGAAAATTCTATAGCTTTAATGGCTCTTGTTTTCGTTATTTTTTTGGCATTTGCTTCATAATCTGCCTCAAATTTTTCTTTTTTGTCGTTAAGATCATGAATTGAACTAGATCCAACCCCAATGTCTGTCAATTTGACTTTAATATTTTGTTTTGTTTCTATTAATTCTGTAAGTCTGCAGTTATGTTTACGTGCAAGATCATGCAGCTCACTATGCCTATCTTCTAGCTCAACAACAGTCTGTTCATCGATAGATATAGAACTTAAGTAACTTGTAAGCTCATAAATACACTCTTGTGTTTGTAATTGGGAGCTATTTAAAAGCTCATTTGATTCAGTGAGTTTGGGGTCAATTTCTACAGCCTTGGACAGATCATTAGATAGCCCTTGTAGCTGATTATTTACGCCACTTTCAGCATTTAGCTTATCCAATATGTTAGATGTTCTTTCAATTAGGTTGTTTGCATTTGCATAAAACTTAAAGTTAGCTTCTATAGTGTCAAGCTCATCTTGATTAAGTCTTGCCGCAACAAGCTCTGCTAATTGATGATTTAAAAGTTCTTGATGCTGAATGATAGTATTGTGATTCGTTGTTAGGCTTTCAATCATATTACTTACATCTTTGTATTGTTCAACAACTGAGTTTAGATTATCAATCTGTCTATCTAGTCTCGAGAAGTTATCCAGTAACTCTAATTGTTGGTTGTTACGCAGTAATAATTGGTGCTCATTCTGGCCATGCATGTCAATTAACATCTCACCCAGCCTTCGTAAAGTAGACAATGCTACACTAGACCCATTTACAAAAGATTTTGATCGGCCATCACTACTAATGACTCTTCGTAAAACACATTCGCCTTCATCTTCCAGTCCAAATTCTTTTAGAAATAATTGGACTTTTTTACTTGTGTCAACAAGAAAAACTGCGCTTACTTCTGCTTTGCTCTTTCCATGACGCACGATAGAAGAATCTCCCCTAGAACCTAGTGCAAAATTTAGTGCCTGTAGCAAGACTGATTTTCCTGAGCCTGTTTCACCAGTGACTGAGCTCATCCCTTTTTCAAAGCACAAGTCAAGATACTCAACAACGGCTAAATTTTTTACAGATAATTGAGATAACATTATTTACACAAAAGTATAGTTACAGCTTTTTGCTCCAATGGAGCTTTGAACGAATAATTTCAAAATAGTCATAATTTTTAGGGTGAAGCAGGTGCACAAAGTTGCCGTGTTGGCGTACCCTAATAACTTGCCCGGGTTCGAGTGCAAACGAACTTTGTCCGTCAAAGTTGACTGTTACATCATCAGTGGCATCTTTGACTCGAATTATAACCTCACTCTCGTCAGGAATCAGCAAGGGTCTATGGCTCATTGTGTGTGGGCATATTGAAACAATTCCAATAGCATTAACTCCAGGATGCATAATGGGGCCCCCACTGGAAAGTGAATAGGCTGTCGACCCTGTAGGTGTAGTTATTATTAATCCGTCTGCTCTTTGGGTGGTGACAAACTTTTCATCAACATAAATTTCAAACTCTATCATTCTGAGTGTCTCTTTACGATGCACAACTACATCGTTAAGGGCTAAGCATTCTTTTAGCACATTACTATCCTTCTCAATCTGACAGCTTAACAGGCTGCGCTCTTCTTTAGTAAAGTCGCCCTCGAGAACCTGGGATACTATTTCATACATATCTGCGACTGAAACATCTGCTAAAAAGCCAAGACGGCCTAGGTTTATTCCTAATATCGGAATATTGTTATCAACAAATGAACGTGCCGTATTCAACAATGACCCGTCCCCACCAACAACAATAACCAAATCAGCTTGCTCGGCAATTTGATTAAATTCAGTTACCACCTCTACACCTAACCCACTAATAAAAACACTTAAATCTGACGCTGTGTCTTTACTGTTTTGGTCGTGCGGCTTTGTAACTATTCCTATTGTGTTAAACATATCATCATTTAGCTAGAAAATGGCTGTTGAATTATTTAAAATGGTCACTATATAACCAAACAGACATTATATTTATAGTGTCATTACAAATATACATTAATTGGGCACAAAAATGACAAAAAAGAAAGCGCTGAATAAAACTCCTGAAAAGGTAAAGAATAAAAACAACTCTGACAAGCAGGACAAACCCCAAGAGGACGACATTCAGTCCCAACTATTGGATGCCCAAAAGTCTGCAAAGGATAGCTGGGATAAATTGCTGCGCTCAGAAGCCGAAATACAAAACCTTAAACGTAGGAATGCAAGAGACCTAGAAAACGCTCACAAATTTGCACTAGACGGTTTTGTAAAGGCTTTGCTTGAAGTTAAGGACTCTGTCACAATGGGATTAAAGACTGCTAAGGAGGATGGCGCCACCACAGAGCACATTATTGAAGGTCTAGAAATGACTGACAGAGTTTTTCTATCCACAATGAACAGATTCGGTGTTGAAGCTGTTAGCCCAGAGGGCGAGGTATTTAATCCAGAACTACATGAGGCAGTAACTATGTTACCCATGCCCGACAAAGAGTCTAACTCCGTTCTAGAAGTTGTTCAGGTTGGTTTCACACTCAACGGTCGTCTAGTTCGACCTGCAATGGTAATAGTAGTTAAGTAAAACCACTATATCTAGCTAAAATAGGGCTAGATGTTTGTACTTGATAGGCTAGTAACATATAATGTACCTTCTATTATGTCTTATAAAAAATACATGAAACGGTTACTAATACCACTACTTCTTATACTGTTCTCTACTTTTGCACAATCAGAGAACGATCTCCTGCCTGCAGATAGGGCTTTTGCCTTTAAAGCCAGTGTGGTTGATAAAGATATATTGCTAGAATGGGATATTGCTGAAGGGTATTACCTTTACAAAGAAAAAGTTAAAATTACTTCTGATTTTTCATCACAATTAGGTACTGCAAGATTCCCTGATGCAGAAATTAAAGACGATGAATTTTTTGGAAAAGTTGGCACCTATAGAGGCAATGTTATTGTAGCTGTGCCCATTCTAGATGGAGACGCTAAATCAATACTATTGTCAGTAACCTATCAAGGTTGTGCAGATCTGGGTGTGTGCTACCCCCCAATAACAAAATCGGTTGCGCTTGATATCTCCAGCATATATTCTAATTCAATTTCTGGCATTAAACTACCAAAAACTTCTGGCTCCTCTTTGCCATCGATTGACTTCAATTCGGAACAATACTCTGAGCCCTTACCAGCAGATGAGGCTTTTGCTCTAACTGTCGTTGCAAAAGACTCAAGAACTTTGTTAGCAACATGGAATATTCATAATGACTATTACCTGTATAACGATAAATTTTTTATTGACATAGAAGGAGCAGAGTTTGGTGAAATTGATTTTCCAAAAGGCAAAGTTAAGGATGATGATTTTTTTGGAAAAGTTGAAATTCACAAGGGGATTATTTCCGTTGAAATTCCTCTCATAAACATTAAAAAACAACAGGTAACGTTTTTTGCTAAATATCAAGGCTGTTGGGTTGGAGGGGTTTGCTACCCACCTCAAGAAAATACTTTTGAATTGCTTCTGCCTACAGGAACAATCGAAAGCACCAGTTTTTCAGGCTTGGAAAACAAAGCAGATGAGGAGCTTTCTCCTTCAGATGCACCTGAACAGGTCGAACTTAGTGACACTGATAAGATTGCTGCACTTCTGCAGCAGGACAACGTTTTTTGGGCTTTAGCCAGCTTTTTTGGGTTCGGTTTATTGTTATCACTAACACCTTGTGTCTTTCCAATGATACCTATACTGTCTGGAATTATTGTAGGCCAAAAAGAAGAAGTGTCCACTCGAAAGGCTCTTGTCATGTCTATCGTGTTTGTTTTGTCGATGAGCATAACTTATTCTTTTGCTGGGGTACTTGCTGGTTATTTTGGTGAAAACTTGCAGGCTTTGTTTCAAACAACATGGGTATTAGTGATGTTTAGCCTGGTGTTTGTTGCACTTGCATTCTCGATGTTTGGGTATTATGACATCCAGTTGCCAAAAAAATTGCAAAATAAAATTGCTGGCATCAGCAATAATCAACAGAGCGGGCAATTCCTTGGTGTCGCCATTATGGGCTTTTTATCTGCACTGATTGTTGGGCCTTGCGTAGCCCCACCTCTCGCTGGGGCCTTGATTTATATTGGACAAACTGGCGATGCTCTACTAGGAGGAATATCTTTATTTGTTATGAGCCTTGGAATGGGAGCCCCTCTATTGGCTGTTGGTGCCGGCGTAACCAAGCTACCAAAAGCTGGTGTCTGGATGAACAACATTAAGCATGTGTTTGGCATCTTGATGATTGCTGTAGCAATATATTTACTCGAAAGGGTGATTCCTTCTAATGCCACTTTAGTGCTATGGGCTGTACTACTTACTGTTTCACCAATTGCAATGGGAGTTCTGGACTCTACTAGCGTATCCTCAACCCCGTGGCAGCGAATTTTTAAGGCCCTTGGCTTGATTGTCTTGGGGTATGGTATTTTGATCTGGATGCTTGTTGCACGTGGTGGTGGTGACATGATGAGGCCGCTTTCAGGTTGGGGCGCCTCAAGCACACAAACTGAACAAGTGCATATTAAGTTTGAAAAAATTAAAACTGTTTCCGATCTAAACCAATTCCTAGATAGGTCTAAGAAAAACAATCAATTAGTGATGCTGGACTTTTATGCTGATTGGTGTATTTACTGTAAAGGCATTGAAAAGAGGGTATTCCAAAACCCTCAAGTAGTAAACGCCATGAAAGGCATTATTTCACTTCAAGCTGATATCACTGATCAAGATGCAGATGATATAGAGTTAACATCATCATTACTTGTGCCTAACCCGCCTGTGATTTTGTTTTTCAATAATGGTGTTGAAGTTCGTTCAATGCGCATAGTTGGAGATATAAATGCACAAGAGTTTTTATATAATCTTGAAAAGATATAAACTTTAAATTCTCGTCATTTAGCATCTAAAGTATTCTAAATACCCCAAACTTGGTGGTAAAATCTGTTTATTCAATAATTAGGAGAGAGCAATGGATATTCGCAAAGTAAAGAAATTAATGGAACTGTTGGAGAGCTCCGGGATGGCTGAAATTGAAATCCATGAAGGTGAAGAGTCTGTACGTATTTCTAGATACGGAGCCTCACCTGTAGCTGCTGCCCCAGTTGCGCCTGTAATTATGGCTGCACCTGCAGCTGTAAATACTGACAATGTGGCTGAAACATCTGCAGCCAGTGTGACTGATGGACATCCTATCATCTCTCCGATGGTTGGTACATTCTATTCTGCTGCCTCGCCAAACTCTAAAGCCTTTGTTGAGGTGGGACAACACGTAAACCAGGGTGACACTGTATGTATTGTTGAAGCTATGAAAATAATGAACCAAATAGAGGCTGACCAGTCAGGCACTGTTGTTGAAATTCTTTGCAAAGATGGGGACGCTGTTGAATTTGGACAAACAATTATTGTAATGCAATAATTATGCTTTTACGCAAAAATATAACTAGGGCTTTACATGGATAAAATAAACAAAATACTCATTGCTAATCGCGGTGAAATTGCTTTGCGCATTCTTAGGGCTTGTAAGGAGTTAGGGATAAAAACTGTTGCGGTATATTCCACCTCTGACAAGGATTTAAAGCACGTACGTCTCGCTGATGAAGCTGTGTGCATAGGGCCTCCACCATCAACACAGAGCTATTTAAATATTCCTGCCCTTATAAGCGCCGCAGAGGTAACACATGCAGACGCTATTCATCCTGGATATGGCTTCTTATCTGAGAGTGCTGATTTTGCACAAAGGGTTGAAGAGAGTGGTTTTATTTTTATTGGGCCAAGGGCTGAAAATATTCGAATCATGGGCGACAAAGTCGCAGCAATAGATGCTATGCAAAAATCTGGTGTACCGTGTGTTCCTGGGTCAGATGGAGGTCTTGACGATAATGACTCTAATAACGCAGCTCTTGCAAAAAATATTGGCTATCCAATTATTATTAAAGCCTCTGGTGGTGGTGGTGGCCGAGGCATGAGGGTTGTTGAAAAAGAAGACGATTTAAAAGAATCTATTGAGCTAACCAAAACTGAAGCTGAAAGTTTTTTTGGAAACGCTGAAGTTTATATGGAGAAATTCTTAACAACACCTAGGCATGTTGAAATTCAAATATTAGCTGACGAACACGGTAACGCTATTCACCTAGGTGAGCGTGATTGCTCTATGCAAAGGCGTCATCAAAAGGTAGTTGAGGAAGCACCTGCACCTGGAATTAACTCAGAATTAAGGAATAAGATTGGTGCCGTATGTGCCGATGCATGTAGAGCAATAAATTATCGTGGTGCTGGAACGTTTGAGTTTCTTTTTGAAAACAATGAGTTTTACTTTATAGAGATGAATACACGTGTACAAGTAGAGCACCCTGTAACTGAAATGATTACCGGTATTGATATAGTGCGAGAACAAATAATGATTGCTGATGGGCAAAAGTTATCTAGAGTTCAAAGTGATATTGAGTTTAGTGGGCACGCTGTTGAGTGTCGTATTAATGCCGAAGACCCAAATAACTTTATGCCTTCACCAGGAAAAATTACTCAGTACCATGCTCCTGGAGGCCTTGGTGTACGTGTTGACTCTCATATGTATAACGGATATACCGTTCCTCCGCATTACGACTCCATGGTTGGAAAGCTTATAACTTTTGCTGACACTAGAATTGGTGCAATTATTAAAATGCAAAATGCGCTCGATGAGATGGTAATTGACGGTATTAAAACCAACATACCTTTACAGCGCAGAATAATGCAAAATGATGTATTCAAAAAGGGTGGCATGAACATTCACTACCTTGAAAAGATGTTAGGAGAGTCGCACTAATGTTAGAGCTATATTTAGGATGCCCGTTATGATTAAAGCTGGAATTATTGGTGGCAGTGGCTACACTGGCATTGAATTATTAAGACTACTGCAAAACCATCCTGAAGTTGAGGTTGTTGCTATAAGCTCACGCTCATTAAACGGCAAAAGAGTCGATAGTGTTTTTCCTTCTTTAGCCGGACAGTCTGACTTGGTCTTTTCTCTGCCTGATGAAGTTGAACTAAATGCATGCGAAGTAGTATTCTTTGCAACTCCACACGGTGTTGCTATGGAGTCTGCTGGCTCATTTATTGATAATGGTATAAAAGTTGTTGATTTGGGAGCAGATTTTAGAATATCTGATGCAAATGAGTGGTCAAAATGGTATTCAATGGAACACACTCAGAGCGAGTTGCTGTCGCGTGCTGTTTATGGTTTGCCAGAAAACAATCGTGAATCAATTAAAAATGCAGAGCTAGTTGCTAACCCTGGGTGTTACCCTACTGCAATACAGCTCGCATTAAAGCCCCTCATAGACAACAAACTTATTAACTTGTCTAATATAATAGCTGACTGTAAGTCTGGAGTGAGTGGCGCAGGTCGCGCAGCCAATCAGGCAACGCTTCTATGTGAAACAAGCGAATCATTCAAGGCTTATGGTGTTAGTGGTCATAGGCACTATCCTGAAATAAAACAGGAGTTAGAACTTCTAGCCGATTCAAGTGTGGGTATTACATTTACCCCCCACTTAGTGCCCATGATTCGTGGAATATTTGCAACAATTTATGTTGACTTGTTGGATAGTAGCGTTGATGTAAGACCATTTTTTGAACAAACCTATTCAGACGAATATTTTGTTAAAATATTAGACGATGGTATTTACCCTGAGACTAGAAGCGTTAAATCCTCTAACTTTTGTCAAATATCTTGGCAAAAAATATCAAATACTAACAAATTGGTTGTAATGTCTGTAATTGATAATTTGGTAAAGGGCGCTTCTGGACAGGCTGTACAAAACATGAACATTATGTTTGGTTTTGATGAAAAACTGGGACTCAATCAAATTGGCCTCCTCCCATAGGCCACAGGAAAAAAATGCAAACAAACGAATCTATAGAGCAAGCCGATATAATTTTTAGCGACAGTGCAGCTAAAAAGGTTGCCAACCTAATTGTAGAGGAGAAAAACAATAACTTAAAGCTACGCGTTTATATTACTGGTGGGGGCTGCTCTGGTTTCTCATACGGTTTTACTTTTGATGAAAAAAATAAAGACGGTGATAGCCGTGTAGACAATAATGGGGTACAACTGGTGGTTGATCCGATGAGCTATCAGTACCTGGTAGGAGCAACTGTTGATTACCTTGAAGATCTGCAAGGCTCTCGCTTTATTATTCACAATCCAAACGCAAAAACTACCTGTGGTTGCGGCTCTTCTTTCTCTGTGTAAGTTTAGTTTTATATAGTAAATAATTAAGGTCTAGCTTAATATTTATGATTACTTCACATATTGTGTAATGGTATAACTAGGTAGCAATGGGCGTTATGTGGCTTAAAAACTTGAATAGCGTTACCATAGTGTAACTAGTAGATACATTAGGAGATATATATTATGATTGAATACATTCCCGGACTTGCTGGAGTTCCAGCGACAGAATCATCGATTTCATCGATTGATGGCGAAAAAGGAATTTTAGCTTATCGTGGCTATTCGATAGACGACCTAGTAAAGCACTCCTCTTTTGAAGAGGTAGCTATGCTATTGCTGGATGGAGAGTTACCATCTAAGCAAAAATTATACAACTTTAAGGAAATTTTGCATGAACGCTACGAAGTAAAGCGCGATATTCGACAAATGATGTGGGCAATACCATGTACTGGGCACTCTATGGATGTTCTGCAAACTGCAATTGCAGCGATGGCAACCTTTTATCCAGATGCTGGGGCTGCTGAACCAGACTCTGATTACACCCAAAATGCTTTAGTTAAAATTATCTCTAACATGAGTACCTTAGTTGCAATGTGGGCAAGAATGAATCGTGGATATGATGCAATTCCACCTAGCAAAAATATGTCTTATGCTGAAAACTTTCTATATATGTCTTTCGGCAAGGCTCCAAAGCCGGAGCTGGTGGAGCTGTTTGATGCTTGCCTAATATTGCACGCCGAACACACTATAAATGCCAGCACATTTTCAGCTATGGTAACTGCCTCTACCCTTGCAAATCCTTTTGCATCAATTTCTGCTGCGGTCGGTACTTTAGCAGGGTCCTTACATGGCGGTGCAAATGAGGACGTGTTAAATATGCTTGATGAAATTGGTGACGCTAGTAATGCCAGAAAATACATTGAAACACGCTTGAGCAACAAACAGGTCATTTGGGGGATGGGCCACAGAGAGTACAAGGTAAAGGACCCTAGAGCAACTATATTACAAAAAATGCTGAGAGAACATGTTAAAAAAACAGGTCTAAGCCTATCCAAAAGATTCGAAACTGCACTTGAGGTAGAGAGGGTTTGTGAAGAACTGCTTTCAATAAAAGGCGTATACCCAAATGTTGATTTTTATTCTGGGATACTTTATTCTGAAGTTTTTAAATTCACGAAGGAGCATTTCACTCCAATTTTTGCCATGGCGCGTTCAGCTGGGTGGTTAGCTCATTGGCATGAGCAAGTGTCTCATAACCGAATTTTTAGGCCTACCCAAATTTATACTGGAGCTGATTTCAGGGACTACCCAATCAACTAAATATAGTATATGGAAAAAACCACTCACTTTGGATTTAAGGATGTAGCTACTGAAGACAAACAGAGCCTTGTAAGAGGGGTCTTTGATTCAGTATCAAGTAAGTACGATTTGATGAATGACGTACTCTCTCTTGGAGCACACAGACTTTGGAAGCTATATACAACTAAGTCAAGCAATGTAAAATCTGGCGATAAAGTGCTAGATATAGCTGGTGGCACAGGAGACTTAGCTATTGAATTTAAAAAACTTACTGGTGAAACCGGCCGGGTTATTTTGAGTGACATCAACGCTAATATGCTGAATGAGGGTCGAAAAAACCTTCTGAATAATGGGACTTTTGGCGTAGATTTTGTACAGTCTAATGCTGAGTTTTTGCCTTTTGAGAGCAACTCGTTTGATTGTGTCAGTATAGCCTTTGGTCTCAGAAATGTTACTAACAAAGATGTAGCCCTTAAAGAGATGTTTAGAGTATTAAAACCTGGCGGATGTTTACTTATTTTAGAGTTCTCCAAAACTGACTCTGCGCTACTTAAAAAGTTCTATGACTTCTACTCTTTCAATGTTATGCCCAAGATTGGAGAGCTAATCGCAGATGACAAAGAGTCTTATCAATATTTAGCAGAATCAATACGCAAACACCCTAATCAAGAAAAATTAAAGGGTATGGTTTTGGATGCCGGATTTTCCTTTTGCGAATATCATAACATGTCTAGCGGTATTGTCGCTCTACACAAATGTATTAAATAACAATACTCTGTGCATTATTTATTCATACAGCAAGCAATAAACTATCTAGTTGAATCTGGAAGTATTAACATCGACCAACTAAACGGGAAAACCGCTCGCTTCTCTATTCTAGACCTGCGCCTTAATGTAGATTTTGTTTGTAACAACGACAGGGTGCATGTACTTTCTGGCTCTAATATTGCTCCTGATGTTGACATAAAGCTAAGCATGTCAGTGTTTATTGCCCTATTTCAGGGCGAAGACTTAACTGAACTCCTAAGACAAGATAAAATCGTAATAAATGGTGATGTTAAAACAGCCCAGCTTATAGTGGACCTTCTCAATAACGCTGATATTGATTTAGAGGAAGAGCTATCAAAATATACTGGGGATATTGTTGCACATAAGGTTGGCACTATTTCTAAAAAGTTTATAGAGCTATCGGCAGCTGCATCGACTCCATTGGAGGCAATTAAGGAAGGTTTAATTAAAATATTGGTGCGCCCTTCTACAACTGATAGATATAAAAACAAAAACATATAGATAGATGCGCAACCTATTCAGATTTATTAATATATCACGAGTCTTGATACGGTATAGGCTTGACTCTTTAGTGCTATCAACGCCATTTTTAAAAAGCTTCAAGCCGTTACTATACCTTATACCCTGGCATTACTTCCCAGTTGACAAATATACCAGGGGTGAGAGAGTAAGGCTGGCACTAGAAGAGCTGGGCCCAATATTTATTAAGTTTGGTCAAACGCTTTCTACTAGGAGAGACCTGCTGCCTGATGATATTGGCGATGAACTTGCTAAGCTTCAAGATAATTGTCCAGCGTTTAGTTCGGAGCAGGCCAAACAGATTATCGAAAGTTCTCTTGGTGATAGCACAGAAAAACTATTTTCCAGTTTTGATACAGAGCCTTTAGCATCTGCATCTATTGCGCAGGTGCACTCAGCTACTACTCATGACGGAAATGAGATAATTATTAAGGTAGTTCGTCCTGATATTTTGAAGCAAATTAATAGGGATGTTAGTCTTCTTTATTTGCTAGCTAAGATAATATCTAAACACCCGGACGGGCGTCGTTTGCGGCCATCTGAAGCTGTTGAAGAGTTCGAGGGTATCATTATAAATGAGCTCAATATGATGACAGAAGCATCAAACGCATCACTACTTCGTAAAAACTTTTCTGACTCTGGCCTTCTCCATGTTCCGCTTGTATATTGGGACTTATGTAGAGAAAATATTCTAGTGACTGAGCGAATTTACGGCACCCCAATAAGCGATATTGAAACTCTAAAAAAGGATAACATTGACCTTAAAAAGCTTTCAGAAGACGGAGTAAAAATATTTTTTACCCAAGTATTTAAGCACAATTTTTTTCATGCTGACATGCACCCTGGCAATATTTTTGTTGGCTCAGATGGTCAATACATTGGTGTTGATTTTGGTATTATGGGAACACTGAGCGATACTGACCAACACTATTTAGCTGAAAATTTCTTAGCTTTTTTTAATCAAGACTATAAGCGTGTTGCTGAAGTTCATATAGAGTCTGGCTGGGTACCCGAAGGAACAAAACTGCTTGAATTTGAGGCCGCAATTCGAAGTGTTTGTGAGCCCATCTTTGAAAAACCTTTGAAAGATATTTCTTTCGGTCAGGTTCTGTTGAGTCTGTTTAAAGAAGCAAGAAGATTCGATATTTATATACAACCACAGTTACTTTTGTTAGATAAAACACTATTAAACATTGAAGGATTGGGAAGAACACTGTATCCTGAACTTGACTTATGGACAACCGCCAAGCCGTTTTTAGAAAATATTGTCAAAGAAAAATATAACATGAAAAGCACTTTTGAAAAACTTAAGACAAAAGCGCCGGAGCTATTAAAAGACATGCCCGAGCTGCCTACACTTGCAGTGGGCGCACTTAAGCAATTGAAAAGCATTGATAAGCTTTACGCGAAACAAACTAAAAATATAGTTAACCAATTACAGGATAATGCCAAAAAACAAACTTCTGCTATCTTTTCTGGCAGCCTTGTTATTCTTGCTGGCATATTAGCAGTAAATTCTTTGTGGATTGCCAGCATTATCAGCACAATCATTGCAATATTCTTTTGGCTGAGGTCTAAGTAGTACGGCCTACTTTATCTTTCAATTAATTGTGTAATCAGGTAAAATAACCTGTTGGTATATTTGGTCGCAAAATATACTGTTTTTATTTGGCACCCGAGAAGGGGTGTTTTTTTATTTTTTGGAGAGTCAAAATGAGTATTACAGTTAACGCAACAACAAGAGAAGATAAAGGTAAAGGTGCGAGCCGCCGCCTACGTCTAGAAGAAAAGGTTCCAGGTATTGTTTATGGCGGGAAAAGTGCGCCTGAATCAATAACCCTCAATATTCACGAAATAACTCACATGCTGGATAGTGAAGACTCGTTCACCTCTGTGTTAGACCTTATGGTTGGAAAAAGCAAAGAGTCTGTGGTAATTAAAGACCTACAGCGCCATCCGGCAAAAAATATTATTACTCATATTGACTTTCTACGTGTAGACGCAAAACACGCAATTGTAACAACTACACCGATCCATTTCCTTGGTGAAGAAAATAATGAGGCGCTACGCGTTGGAGCTCTGCTAAATCAGTTCGTTGTTTCATTAGAAATTTCTTGTCTACCTAAAGACTTACCTCACGGTATTGATGTAGATGTAAGCGGGCTTGAAATTGGAGATCACATCAGTTTAACCGGTCTTTCTCTGCCCCCAGGTGTTGTTATTACTGCGCTACAGCATGGTGATATAGAGGCTCATGATCAGACAGTTGTTTCTGTTTCTGAAGCGAGAGTTATTGTAGAAGAAGAAGACGAAATCATTGAAGGAACAGAGGAAGATGGCGGCGATGATGATTCAGCTGATAGCGATAATGCTGAAGATGGTGACAGTAGTAAGTCTTAATTTGCTTATAAATACCTATATTTAGGCTTCACAAGTATGGCAATAAGATTGATTGTTGGCTTGGGAAATCCCGGCACTGTCTATCAGACCCATCGTCACAATGTTGGTTTTTGGTTTGTTGATGCATTAGCTCATTTATATTCATCTAACTTTAAAAAAGAGTCTAGATTCTTTTGCGATGTTGCTACTTGCGATATCGCAAATAATGCAGTTCGACTTATAAAGCCACATACTTATATGAATCGTTCTGGGCAATCCATACAAAGTATAGCTAAATTCTATCAAATTAACAGTTCAGAGATTTTAGTGGTTCACGACGAGTTAGACCTCAACCCTGGTATTGCAAGATTAAAGTACAGTGGTGGGCATGGTGGGCATAATGGTCTAAGGGACACAATTAAAGCGCTAGGGTCTAATGATTTTTATCGCTTGAGAATTGGCATAGGGCATCCTGGAAATAAAGCAAGGGTTTCTGATTTCGTTTTACATGCTCCAAATGCCTCTGAAATAGAACCAATACAAAGCTCTCTTGTTGAGTCTCTGAACATTATTGAAAAAGTAATTGTTGGTGAAACCGAAAAAGCAATGAAAACTCTGCATACCGATGAATAGTTATTCATACTTTACTTTAAATCTTTCAGGTATCAGCCATGGGATTTAAATGCGGCATAGTTGGGTTACCAAATGTTGGGAAATCTACCCTATTTAATGCGCTCACTCAGGCCGGAATAGACGCAGCTAATTACCCTTTTTGTACAATAGAGCCAAACGTTGGTATTGTGCCCTTAAACGACAAACGATTAGACCAACTAGCTGCAATTGTTAATCCTGAAAAAATACTGCCAACTACTATGGAGTTTGTTGACATAGCTGGACTTGTTGAGGGAGCCTCTAAGGGCGAAGGCCTTGGAAACCAGTTCCTTACTAATATTAGAGAAACTGATGCCATAGTCCATGTGGTGCGTTGTTTTGATGATGATGATATTATTCACGTTTCAGGCAAAGTCTCCCCATTGGATGATATTGAAATAATAAATACAGAACTGGTGTTGGCTGACCTAATGTCAGTTGAGAAGCTTTACCAAAAAGCAGTTAAAAACACAAAATCTGGTCAAAAAGAAGGGCTGCCTTTGAGGGCCCTATTGGAAAAACTTTTGCCTGTGCTTGAGCAAGGAATTAGTGCTCGCTCAATATCTTTTGGTGCTGACGAACTAAAGCTTTTAAAGGGATTACAACTGTTAACCGTCAAGCCTGTGCTCTATGTTGCAAATGTTAGTGAAGATGGCTTTACGGAGAACAAATACCTATCCACAGTTGAATCTTTCGCTAGTAGCGATAACGCAAAAGTAGTTGCTATTTGTGCTGATATTGAGGCAGAAATTTCGGAGCTCGAAGCTGAAGAAAAAAATGAGTTTCTGTCTGACATGGGACAAACCGAATCCGGTCTAGACAGGTTAATTGCTGCTGGCTATACTTTACTTGGGCTTCAAACTTACTTCACTGCTGGTGTTAAAGAGGTTAGAGCATGGACTATTGATATTGGTGACTGCGCCCCTAAAGCTGCGGGTAAAATTCATGGCGACTTTGAGAAAGGATTTATTAGGGCTGAAACTATAGCTTATGATGACTTTATTGACTGCCAAGGTGAACGAGGTGCAAAAGAGTCTGGCAAGCTTCGTTCTGAGGGTAAGGACTATGTTATCAAGGATGGCGACGTGATTCATTTCTTGTTTAATGTTTAGTCTCTTTAAGGAATTAATGCCTCCTACGGATCATATTTTAAAAAAATGAAATATACAAAACAAACAAAATTATTAATTATTTTAGATGGTTGGGGTCACTCTGACACAATAGAAAATAATGCCATTGCTCAGGCAAAAACTCCGGTATGGGACAGGCTGAATGAGCAATTTCCAAGCTCTTTAATTTATACTAGTGGAGCCAAGGTCGGATTACCTGGTGAGCAAATGGGTAACTCGGAAGTGGGACACTTAAATCTTGGAGCTGGGAGAGTTGTTGAGCAAGACTTTACTAAAATTCAGAAAGAGATACAGAACGGTGATTTTTATAGAAACCCGGTTTTTAAAAACGCACTAAACTATGCCAATGAAAACAATAAAGCTGTTCATATTATGGGCTTGTTGTCCGATGGTGGTGTTCATTCTCACGAAGAACAACTTCACGCAATGCTTAATATGGCAAGCAAGCACGAATGCCGAAAGGTCTATTTACATATTTTCACAGATGGCAGAGACTGCGCACAAAAGAGTGCAAAAAAATATATCGAATTACTTGAAAACAAGATATCCGATCTTGGGGTAGGTGAAATTGTAAGTGTAATTGGGCGGTACTTCTCTATGGATCGAGATAATCGATGGTCTAGAGTTCGTTCTGCTTATGAACTTATAGCAAAAGGCAAGGGTGATTATTTAGCTAAATCAGCAACTGAAGCTGTCGATATGGCCTATGAAAGAGGCGAAACTGATGAGTTCATTTCTTCTACCGTAATTAACTCTCCTACCCCGGTAAATAAAGGAGACGTTTTGATTTTTATGAACTATAGGGCAGACCGCGCTAGACAAATCACTCAAGCGTTTACTGATATTGCTTTTCAGGGATTCTCTCGTGGCCTTTTTATTTCAACCCAGTTTATTTGCCTTACAGAATACAAGAAATCTTTCAAACTCCCGTCGGCTTATCTTCCGTCAAAACTGAACAATGTTCTTGGTAAATATTTATCAAACCTTGGAATGACTCAACTAAGGATTGCTGAAACTGAAAAATATGCCCACGTAACTTTCTTTCTTAATGGTGGTGCTGAGCATCGTTTTTATGGCGAAGACCGCATTTTAATACCATCTCCAAATGTCGCCACCTATGACTTAATGCCTGAAATGAGCGCATTTGAACTAACAGACAACCTGGTGGAGCACATTGAAAGCAGGAAATATAATCTCATTATTTGTAACTTTGCTAATACTGACATGGTAGGCCATAGTGGCAAGCTTGATGCTGCTATAAAAGCTGTAGAGGCGGTAGATGCCTGTCTTGGGCTTGTCCACAAAGCGTTACAATCAATTAATGGTGAGATGCTTATTACTGCTGACCATGGCAACGCTGAGCAAATGCTAAACCCCTTAACTAGAGAGGCACACACTGCACATACCAACAACATGGTTCCTCTCATTTTTGTTGGAAACAGAGAAGCCAAGATTGCAGATCCTGGTGATGGTGCTTTATCTGATATTGCGCCAACCATTCTTCACATTATGGGTCTTGAAAAGCCAGAAGAAATGACAGGAAACAGTTTGTTAACTTTTAATTAACGCAGGAGAGAGAAATGAAACAACCCAACTTTATAGCACCATCTATATTGTCTGCTGACTTTGCTAGACTTGGTGAAGAGGTCGACAACGTTCTCAGGGATGGTGCCGATATAGTGCACTTTGATGTGATGGATAACCACTACGTTCCGAACCTAACAATTGGCCCACTTGTGTGTGATGCACTTAGAAGTCATGGGGTGACGGCACCCATCGATGTACACCTGATGGTCAAACCGGTTGACCGGATTATTCCTGACTTTGCAAAGGCTGGAGCCTCCTTTATTACCTTTCATCCTGAGGCATCGGAGCACATTGATCGTACTGTTGGCTTAATTAAAGAACAAGGGTGCAAAGCTGGATTGGTTTTCAACCCTGCAACATCCTTAAGCTACCTTGACCATGTGCTTGAAAATCTTGATATGGTTTTGTTGATGTCTGTAAACCCTGGTTTCGGCGGCCAATCTTTTATTCCTTCATCTTTAGATAAGCTTAGAAAGGTTCGCAAAATGATTGACGAAAGGGGTCTTGATATTCGTTTAGAGATAGACGGTGGGGTTAAAATTGACAACATTCAAGAAATTGCCACCGCCGGTGCAGACACGTTTGTTGCCGGCTCTGCAATTTTCAATACTGACAACTACAAATCAACCATTAACTCAATGCGGTCTGAGTTAGCAAAGGCGTAAAAGGTAAACATATAATAGATATTTATGGGATAATATCGCGTCTTGCTAATTATTATTAGCGATATTTAGTTGAAAACTTGATAGATAATAAGGTTTTCATTTTATTTTAATGTATCACACGGTCCGGCATATTGGGCAGGGTGCCCTTTTCAATAATAAAGGGTTGTCTAGTAGAGTCCGTGGAAGGAAAAGCGCCTAGAGCTCTTTTCATTAACCCAGGAGAAAAAAATGGCAAAAACGTCCATGAAAAAAATGTTAGAGGCTGGTGTTCACTTCGGTCACCGCTCTCGATTTTGGCACCCGAAAATGGAGCGCTATATATATGGCACTCGGAATGGTGTTCATATTATCAACCTAGAAAAAACATTACCAATGTTTAATGACGTTCTTAACTTTGCAGGAAAAACTGCATCTGAGGGCGGCTCGATACTGTTCGTTGGAACAAAAAGAGCTGCGAGCGACATAATGAAGGAAGAGGCTATACGCTGCGGGATGCCATATGTAAATCATCGCTGGTTAGGCGGCATGATGACCAATTATAAGACAATTAAAGCGTCAATTAAACGTCTAAAGGACTTAGAATTCCTATCAGAGGAAAACTTTGCCCAGTTCGGAAAAAAAGAAGCGTTAATGATGACAAGAGAGATGGCGAAACTAGAGCGTAGCCTAGGTGGCATTAAAGATCTTGGCGGAATTCCAGATGTTGTCTTTATCATCGACATTGGACATGAAAGGAACGCTGTCAAAGAATCACAAAAGCTAAAACTACCAATTATTGGCATCGTGGATACTAACCATAACCCAGAAGAAATAGACTATGTAGTTCCTGGAAATGACGACTCAATTCGAGCAATTGGTTTTTACGCTAGAGAAATTGCAAACGCTGTTTTAGAGGCAAAGGCTGCATCTACAACAAAAATAAAAAACAAAGACGCCAAGAAGGCTGTTTCCAAAAAGACTGAAGCCATAGGTGCAAGTGAAGAAAAGAGTGCGGACAAAAAACCTGCAGCAAAGAAGGCGCCTGCTAAAGAAGCTGCCACTAAAGATGCTACAGACAAAAAACCTGCAGCAAAGAAGGCGCCTGCTAAAAAAGCTGCCACTAAAGATGCTACAGACAAAAAACCTGCAGCAAAGAAGGCGCCTGCTAAAAAAGCTGCAGATAAAAAAGAAGCATAAGATCACAACACTAGGAGAAAATTATGGCAATTACTGCATCCTTAGTTAAAGAATTAAGAGAAAGAACTGGTGCAGGCATGATGGACTGCAAAAAAGCATTGACTGAAACCAATGGAGATATGGAGGAGGCAATTGACTTGATGCGAACATCTGGTGCAGCAAAAGCAGCGAAAAAAGCTGGACGTGTTGCGGCTGAAGGCTTAGTTAAAGTATGCACAAGCGACGACAAAAAAACTGCAATTATATTAGAGGTCAACTCAGAAACCGATTTTGTTACTAAAGGCGATGACTTTATTGGCTTTGTTAACACTCTGGGTGAATTAGCTCTCAAAACAAGGCCGGCAAACATTGTTGAGTTTTTGTCTCAAACTTTAGAGAATGGCGATTCCTTGGAAAAAGCAAGACAAGATATTGTTGCAAAAGTGGGCGAAAACGTAGAAATTAGGCGAGTCCAAACTGTTGAAGCAAGTAACAATGGAGTTATAGGCGCCTATAAACACGGCGAGCGAATTGCTGTATTAACACTACTCGATGGCGGTGACGAAGTCCTCGCCAAAGATATCGCTATGCATATAGCAGCCACAAGGCCGGAATGTGTTTCTGAAGATGACCTGGCTGACGAGCTCTTAGAAAGAGAGAAAGCAATTTTTGTAGAACAAGCTAGAGAATCTGGGAAACCAGATAACATAATTGAAAAAATGATTATTGGTCGCATGAAAAAGTTTGTCAATGAGGTAACCTTATACGGACAACCGTTTGTTAAAGACCCCGACACGACTGTAGGCATGCTTGCTAAAACAAATAATGCAATAGTAAAGTCGTTTGTTAGGTTCGAGGTCGGCGAAGGCATCGAAAAGAAAGAAGAGAACTTTGCTGAAGAGGTAATGGCCCAAGTTCAAAGCTAAAACTTTTAGTAAATTAAGAAAAGGCGCTTAGCGCCTTTTCTTATTGCTCGAATATTAATAAACTCTATTCAATTTAAAAGGTCACATAATTTATCTGATTGACTAGTATAATCCACTCGAATTAAACTAATATTCCAATATATTTGTCTACCATTATTAAAATTCTTAAGGGCGCACTAATAATATTAGGTATTTTTGTAGCTGTGTTCATCGTTTATTCAGCAATGATTGAGTTTATATACCAAATGGTCAAAGCTTAGTAGCCACTTTACTAACTTGTTCAGATTGTGCTTTAGTTATGTGCTCTTAAGCTGTAACACTAATTTAAACTCTAATCGATATAATCTTGCTCTTAAGGGTTTCGGGCTTTTCGCACTCTAAATTATATTTAAATGGAATTATTCAAGCGTTTACAGATTTTTGCTCAAAAAAAACCACCCTTTCGGGTGGTTTTCTGATCTTATCTCTACTAAGCAGCTAGGCCTAGCACAGACTAGATAACACTTACTGTGTAATTACTTAGTAATAACAGGGCTGTTGTTAGCTTCGAAAGCTGCCAATGCGTCTGCATAACCTTTAGCGTAAGCGTCTGCTTGACCTTTAGCGTAAGCGTCTGCTTGACCTTTAGCGTAAGCGTCTGCTTGACCTTTAGCGTTAGCATCTGCAACACCAGTACCTCTAGCGTCTGCAGTACCTGAAGCTTTGTTATCAACAACGTTCTTAGTGTTGAAGTTTAAACCAAAGTCAGAATCGTTTAACCAGTCATTTGAGTTAGCGAAAGGACCCCAGTTAGAAGCTCCGTCGAAAGGACCCATGTTAGAACCACCGTCGAAAGGACCGAAGTTGTTTCCACCGTTGAAAGGACCCCAGTTAGTCATGCCGTCGAAAGGACCCATGTTAGAACCACCGTCGAAAGGGCCCCAGTTGTTTCCACCGTTGTAACCGTTATTATTGTTGTTGCCCCAAAAAGATGCTGAAGCTGATGTTGCTGCAACTACTGCTGCGATTGCTATAATTTTTTTCATGTTAATCTCCATTATTTGAT